>Ga0302288_1000461_pt1 | contig 33096 bp, 27 predicted proteins | sample III_Fen_N1_1_FD_194549 | JGI IMG/M metagenome (GOLD analysis project Ga0302288, IMG submission 194549) | Peat permafrost microbial communities from Stordalen Mire near Abisko, Sweden - III_Fen_N1_1 | ecosystem: Environmental > Terrestrial > Soil > Wetlands > Permafrost | place: Sweden: Abisko...
GTACTTTTACGACTGATATGATTTTTATAGCAAGAAAAAAATAAATTAAAACAGGGCATAATCGAGTAGACGCCCCACCAGCCTAAACCAGCGGGGAAGCCTCTCACACCACCGTACGTACGCGAACAGAGACACAAGAGTTCAAAAACAACAGAAATCTACACACATATCACAACCAAAGGATTCCACCAAATAAAAAGTCCACTCGATGGTTTGGATCGTTAGTTTTATTTTTTACATTTGAATAGTAAACGGAACGAATAAAAAATCACTGTTTTTGAAAGAATATTCTACATTTCGGGGTTTAAGGTTCCCACGTTTAAGTGGGATTGACAACCTGTTGATAAATGGAATATATCAGCAATTGCTGATACAGGGATGTTATGCAACATAATAAAAAAACAACCATGTACAACTTTTCACATATTAAATTAGTCTACTTATAAATAAAACAATCTAAATTATATTGCCATGAGAAAACATTATTTATTTATTAGTATCATAATAATTTTAAATTTTTGGAAAACCAATGCTTCTTCCATTTCTCAATTAGATAGTATAGTAAATATTGAAAATGGTAAAAGGTTTGAAAAAGAATTGTACCATTACGATAGTTTAGGAAATAATATAGATAAGGTATATTTCAAATGGGATAGTATACATGGAAAATGGTTGAACGATGTTAAGGGTGTATATGCATATGATAAAAATAAAAATAAAATCCTAAATGCCACTTATGATTGGGATACTACAAAACTTGATTGGGTTGGATATCATAAATATGAATATTCATTTGATAATTCAGGAAAGAAAACACTTTCGTCATATTCAATATTTATAAATAATGAATGGCAATATGCATATTTATATTCATCAACTAGCGTTGATACAACAGATGGAATTATTCTAACTCAACTTAATTGGAATAGCCCTAAATATGTAATTCCTGCCTCTTCTAATAAAACAGTGAGTACCATAATAAATGGAAATAAAATAAGTAGCTTTTCATATAATATGAATAATGCAGATTCTACTTGGCATGCTGTATCAAAATGTAATGCAACAGTACAAGACACTAGTATAACATCTGCGATTTGGAGCAATTGGGTAAGTTCAAAATCTGCTTGGGTAAATCAAAGTAAAATTGATTACTCCTATAATAATAATGATACCACTCAAATTCAATATCGATGGGATAGCACATCTGTTTCCTGGAAATTATTTACAAAAGCTGAATATTATTATGATAGTAAAAGAAATTTGACAAAATATTTATTATCTGCTTGGGATACAACTTCATCATCATGGATTCTATCGTTTAAACGCGAAAATATATTTGATAATAATCAAAATAAGACATCAGATGCTCGATACAATTGGGATAAAAAAACAGCGTCATGGATAGGAATTGATAAATCGGAAATGTCTTATGACAATAACGGAAATAAACTTTGTATGATATATTCTTCTTTTAACAGCTATACTGGGAAATGGGTACATCAATCTAAGTATGATTATTCATATAACTATGATAATAAACAAACGATGGTCGCATTGTATAGTGCAAACTATGCAGATTCTACATGGATTGGCTATTGGAAAGATGATTTTATTTATGATAATAATGGCAACGAAACAAATGAGAACTATTATTATTGGAATAAGACAACTTCTATTTGGGATATTTCATATACACATTCAAATACCTTCGATAATTTTAACAATAAAACTATAGATGAATATAATGTAGAACAATCTTCATTTACTAGAACAACCTACTATTACTACTCTATTAAAATTGATACATCTTCGAATACATTAAATCTCTCTTTAGATAGCGATTTAAAAGAATCATCAATTTATCCGAATCCTGCAAAATTAAGTTTCACTTTAAAAATTGATGGTGACGGAGAATTTTTAATTTATTCAATGAGTGGTGAATTGGTATTGAGTTGTAAAGCTTTTAACAACGAAATGATTTCAACCAATAATATACCATCAGGCTTATATCTTGTAAAGATTATAATTGGCAATTCGATAAAGACTCAAAAATTAATAATCTTTAAAGATTAAATGCCAATAAATTACGTTGCATAATCGAGTAGACGCCCCGCCAGCCTAAACTAACGGGGAAGCCTCTCACACCACCGTACGTACGCGAACCGAGACATAAGAATTCAAAACCAACAGAAATCTACACACATGTCACAATCAAAGGATTCCACCAAATAAAAAGTCCGCTCGATGGTTTGGATCGTTAGTTTTATTTTTTACATTTGAATAGTAATCGGAACGAATATAAAATCACTGTTTTTGAAAGAATATTCTACATTTCGGGGTTTAAGGTTCTCACGTTTAAGTGGGATTGACAACCTGTTGATAAATGGAATATATCAGCAATTGCTGATACAGGGATGTTAGCAAAAACTATAAAAAAACGATGAAACAGACCAAATCGAAAATGGACAATAAGAATATTATACTAACAATTATTTTCTCACTTTCATGTTTTCTTGCTTTAGCAGTAAAACATGACTATCGAAAACTTTTGGTTTACAATGTTATTGAGGATTCTATTACGATACATATTTCTGATTCAAATTGGGTGAATAAGGAAATTTGTCTGAAAGTTAAAATAGATACGATTGATTATAGATTGATTAAGAAAAATGACAAATTTTCATTCTTATATATGGGGCAAGTATATTATTATGAGCAGATATTTCCTCTTGAAAACTATCAAGACTTAAGAAAAGGAAAATTACTTAATTTTAGCGTTGAAGGTCTTGATGGTAATTATACACCAGACCATATAGTTTCTGAAGGTTATTGTGTGAATGAATGTCAAAAGAATTTCATAAAACAATTATTTAGAAATGGATTTAAAAGAAAAGTTTCTAGAAACATATCAATAAATAGAGGAACTTTTTTGATACAAAATAAACATATAACCCTGAACGATATTTTTTTGAGAGTGTTTATTAGATAATTTGAATATAAAATGATGAATAAATAAATAGCTTTTGCTAACATGCAGGCAAGTAACAGCTTATGGTTCTTTGTAAGTGCAAGTTCTACAGTCGCTTGGGGCGATAAGAAGTCGCTTCGCAAACCGTAAGCCGTTACGTCCAGCAACTCGTTAGTGCTAATTATAAAAAACAAACTACTATGATACGATTTACATTAATTTTAAAGATTTTTCTGTTTTTTCTGTTTTTTTCGTGTAAAAAAGACAACGAAGTAATTAAAAAAAATGACACAGTAATAATAAATTCAAAAGACACATTATGGACTTATTATAAACATAATTATTTAAGTGATAGTATCAATCAATTTCCTGCTGGTGAAATTAGAAGTATAATTGAATATAATAAAGAAATATGGATTACTACAGGAGAAAATATTTGTGTCTTACGTGCTGGCAAATGGTTATCTTATAAAACAATTGATAACCCGAGTATTTTAAGAGAAGTTAATGGCAATTTGATTGTAAGTAAAGCAAGTTCAAATTCAAAAATGGATTACTTTTTAACTTATAATAATAATAACGATTTTTGGAATAATGCATCAACATTTAATTCAAATCTAAATCCTTATACTTTAAAAATGAATATTGCTAATGCTATTTACGATTATGTAGAATATAATAATCAGTTGTTTTTTTCTCTTCTTCTCGATAGTGTCGTGGTCTGCAATAATAATCAATATTCTATTCTCAATAACATTCCAATTAGCCCAATAAGATTTAAAATAGATTCAAAAAATCGATTGTGGTTATTAAGTGGTTATTTATATATGGGAAACAGAAGTGATACATTATATTCTAAGTTAATGTATTATTACAATAATGAGTTAAAAACAATTAAATTACCTGGTTCTTTAAAACTATGGGATGTAAATGATGTAGAAGATTGGGATGGAATTGTAATTTCATCCGAAATGTGGCAAAAGAATTATAAACTTGTTAACAATGAATGGATTGATATTACAGATAAATTTCCTTCAAAAGAAATAAGCAGTTTTGTATATGATAAAAAGGGTACTTTATGGATTACTACATATGATAAAGGAATAGCTAAATATTATGATAATAAATGGACGATATATACCGACACAAATCATCTAAAAACTAATTTTATCCGGTCTATTTATTTTGATAGTCACAACATATTATGGATACCATCACCTTCATATGGATTAATTAGCTATAAAGGTGAAAAAATATAACTAGCACCTAATACCTAGGATTTCATGTGGCATGTAATGCCCAACATGGAATCTTTGTTGAACTACAATTCGGTCAATCTGGTATGGACTTATCAAAGAACTAAGTCTTCTTTAAGAACAAATTTCAAGGTTTAAAAACAGAAACAAACCAATAACAGAAGCTGTCCCACGGCAATTTTGAAGCAGGAAGACTTTCTTTAGCTCTTCATCCTGCAAAAAGGTGGCTCAAAACGATCGAAAAGCTACGATAACGACAACAAAACCTAGCAGGGAGAGGCTCTCACACCACCGTACGTACGCGAACTGAGACACAAGAATTCAAAAACAGCAGAAATCTACACACATATCACAACTAAAGGATTCCACCAAATAAAAAGTCCGCTCGATAGTTTGGATCGTTAGTTTTATTTTTTACATTTGAATAGTAATCGGAACGAATAAAAAATCACTGTTTTTGAAAGAATATTCTACATTTCGGAGTTTAAAGTTTTCACGTTTGAGTGGGATTGACGAACTGTTGATACATGGAATATATCAGCAATTGCTGATACAGGGATGTTAGGCAAAATAATAAAAACACATTACGTAAACATTATAACTTAAAAATTAAATATTATGACAGGATACATTATTTTAGGAGTACTTATTTTATTAGCACTTTATGTGATAAGTTCATACAATTACATTGTAAGGAAAAAGAACGCAACAGATAACGCATTTGGATCAATAGATGCAATGCTAAAAAAAAGATATGATTTGATTCCTAATCTAGTTGAAACCGTAAAACAATATATGCTTCATGAATCTTCAATATTAACTGAGGTAACAAAATTGCGTTCACAACTATCTGATAATTTAACTAATGACGACAAAATTGAGTTACATAATGAAATTTCAAAAAAAATAAGTACTGTTTTAATGACTGTTGAGAATTATCCAAATCTAAAAGCAAATCAAAATTTCATACAATTACAAGAAACTTGGAATGAAACGGAAGAGCAAATATCTGCAGCTAGAAGATACTACAATACTGCAATAACAGAATACAATAATTCAATACAAACATTCCCATCAAATATAATTTCAAACATTTTTAAATATTCTACTAAAAAGGTATTTGAAATTGATGAAACAGAACGTAAAAATATTTCAGCAAAAGACCTTTTTAATTAATTATTAAATGAAGTCAGAAATTGAACTACAAGTTTTTTTTGATTCTATATTAAAACCTGAATTTGATTCATTGGAGCAATTTAGAATTGAAAGAATAAAAAAGTGTAAAAAATATTTTTTCATTGGAAGTAGCTGTTGTATTCTATTTATAATTAGTGTTTTTATTAATTCATTTTTTATAATACTATTTTTAATTCCAACGGTAGTTTGTTTTGGTTTAACATTCCAAGTCTTGTTTGATATGGCAAAATATCTAAAAAGACAATTCAAGTGCAGTGTTCTTCCCAAATTGTTGGATTTCTTGTATACTGATTATGAATATATTCCTAATCAAAAAATTGCTAAAACTGTTTTAGAAAAGAGTATGTTGTTCCCTCATCATGTTACATCAGCCGAAGGTGAAGATTTTATGCGTTTCAAATTAGGTGAGTCAAGTATTATGTTTTGTGAAACAACTGTTTACTGTATACGAGAAGTAATTTTTAGTGGAATATTTATTTCTGCAACATTCAATAAACATTTTAATTCTAAAACTTTTGTTCTTCCAGCAAAACCATCTTCATTTTTTTATTCCATTAAAAAGCAACTTTTTAGCAATTTCTCTCAGGTAAAATTAGAAGATGTAGAATTTGATAATGTATTCCACGTATTAAGCACAGACCAAGTAGAGGCTCGCTATATTTTAACAACAAGTTTAATGAAAAGGATATTAGACTATAAAAATAAAACAAAAAGTGAAGTGTCATTTTCATTTGTAGACGATAGATTATATTGTGCTATACCTAATTATTCTAATTTGTTTGAGCCTGCAATATTTGAAACATTTGATTTTAATTTTCTGAAAAGGAATTATAATCCACTTAAGCTATACACTGACTTAGTTGAAGATTTAAATTTAAATTTAAGAATTTGGACAAAAGAATAAATTACTTTGCCTAGTACCTAGGATTTCATGTGGCATGTAATGCCCAACATGGAATCTTTGTTGAACTACAATTCGGAGAATCTAGTATGGACTTATCAAAGAACTATGTCTTCTTTAAGAACATATTTTAAGGTTTAAAAACAGAAACAAACCAATAACAGAAGCTGTCTCACGGCAATTTTGAAGCAGGAAAACTTTCTTTAGCTCTTCATCCTGCAAAAAGGTGGCTCAAAACGATCGAAAAGCTACGATAACGACAACAAAACCTAGCAGGGAGAGGCTCTCATACCAGCGTACGTATGCGAACAGAGACACAAGAGTTCAAAAACAACAGAAATCTACACACATATCATAATCAAAGGATTCCACCAAATAAAAAGTCCACTCGATGGTTTGGATCGTTAGTTTTATTTTTTACATTTGAATAGTAATCGGAACGAATAAAAAATCACTGTTTTTGAAAGAATATTCTACATTTCGGGGTTTAAGGTTTTCACGTTTGAGTGGGATTGACGATCTGATGATAAATGGAATATATCAGCAATTGCTGATACTGGGATGTTACCAAAAATTATAAAAAAACGAATCGACAACGAATTAAATGAGAAAAACGATAACTTATATTTCATTAATATTTTTGATAGTAGGAGTACTTGGATTCTTTTGTACAATTTTATTTGGTTCCGTTTTTCGTTCACAGAATATAGAATTTCCTTTGATTGGAATTCAAGGAGTTGTTTTAAAAAATGATAAGGTTTATATTGGAATTGGACCTTATCGAAGAATACAGATTTATAACTTAAAAGGAAATTATATTGGATTTCAAAACGTAGATAAGATTTCACAAAATTTTTATTTCTCGATTGACAACAACGGTAATTCTCATGCAGAAATCAATATGATAAGTAATGTTGTACCTTCAAAATACCAATGTAAAGAAAGTATAAATTATGAAGTTGATTCAAGAATCCCTTTTCGTTTGAAATGTAATGTGGATAATAAAATTGTTATCATTCAACAATCAGTTTATAAATATCTATGGTTTCCTGTTACATTATGGATAATTACTGCGATTAGTCTGATACTATTTTTCTTTTCAAACATGAGTAAATTGCTTGAGATAGGGTTTTCTAAAGACAACAAACGAATAAAACTTAAACGAATATATCTTGAAATTTTAACCTAAATTGGATTTCAATAAAACGAACTCTCAACTTGATAAGAAATCATATATTTGATAACAGATTTAAAACGATTTAAATAAATAACTTTTGGTAGCTGGCATAAAAAAAAGCCGAAACCCTGCAAAAATGGGGCTTCCGCTCCCGTTTCGGCGGTGTTTTCGGGCGATAAATTGTCGCTCGCTTTTCGGCTTCTTTTTCATCCAGCAGGTCGTTGGCAAACAGAATAAAAACAGCAATTAATAATGATAAGTACTTATAATTAAAAACAAAAAGTTATGAAAAAACAATTACTAACATTTGCAGTAGGTTTGGCTTTCACAAGCATCTTTGCCCAAAATATGAAAATTACCTTTGGTGAAGCAGGTTCAACAAATCCACTTTCAACAGTCAAAGTAGAAAACATTACCAAAGGCACAAGTGTTACTTTAAGTGGTAGCGACACCTTGTTGCTAACTAGTGCTAGTGCAACGGACGTTGCAAATGTTGCCGGAGATTACACGATACAAATTGTTCCAAATCCTATGAACAGCAGCGGTGAAATTCGTTTTCATGCACCAATCGCAGGATTAGCAACTATAACTATTACCGATGCCGTTGGCAAAATTGTTGCAAGTCAACAAGTCAATTTGCAAGCCGGCAGTTATGCTTATTCCATTATTGGTTTACCTGCCGGGGTTTATTTTGCAACGGTTACCGGAGCCGGTTATACCTATAATACCACGATAGCGAGCATTGGAACGGCAATACAAGCGGTTGCACTAAAACAAATAAATGCTGTTGCTGAAACACCAACACCAACAGGCAATAAACTTAAAAGTTTAAAAGCAGATTCTACCATATCTATGGTTTATACAACTGGTGATAGTTTACAATTTACCGAAACATCGGGAACGCTTACTTCGGTAATAAAAGGAGTGCCTACTGCAAGTGGACAGGTTACCTTTGTATATTATGGCACCGTAAAAGACCAAGACAACAATAGTTGTAAAACAATAGTTATAGGCACCCAAACATGGTTTGCCGAAAACCTTAAAACCACCACATATAACGATGGTACTACAATACCGAATGTAACCAATCCTAATATATGGGATACTTTAATAACCGGAGCCGTTTGTACCTACAACAACACTACCTATACCGATTCCATAAATACCTTTGGCAGGCTCTACAACTGGTATGCCGTGAACACCGGCAAACTTTGCCCCACCAGCTGGCATGTGCCAAGCGATGCCGAATGGACAACCTTGGAAAACTACCTTATTGCAAATGGCTATAATTATGATACAGGAGATAGTACTCACGATTATATAGCCAAATCAATGGCAAGCACCACGGGCTGGAATTCTGATCAAACTGCCGGAGATATTGGCAATAACCCCTCTACAAACAACAAGAGCGGTTTTACAGCCCTGCCGGGTGGTTACCGTTACTATGATGGTACATTCCGTAATTTTGGTTACTACGGTGACTGGTGGAGTTCGACTGAGGCTAGTAATCCCAGTACTATAAACGCCTACTACTGGTCCTTGGGCTTCAGTAGTTACCTAGACTACTACGGCTACCCCAAGGTTAGTGGTTTTTCAGTTAGGTGCCTTAAGGATTAGGTGATTTATTTGTCGCGAAGCAGTCGAAATATGAATATTAGATGAAATTCCGTTTGCCAATACCTAGGATTTCATGTGGCATGTAATGCCCAACATGAAATCTTTGTTGAACTACAATTCGGTCAATTTGGTATGGACTTATCAAAGAACTAAGTCTTCTTTAAGAACAAATTTCAAGGTTTAAAAACAGAAACAAACCAATAACAGAAGCTGTCCCACGGCAATTTTGAAGCAGGAAGACTTTCTTTAGCTCTTCATCCTGCAAAAATGAGGCTCAAAACGATCGAAAAGCTACGATAACGACAACAAAACCTAGCAGGGAGAGTCCTTTGGCAGGCTCAGCAACCAGTTATCACAGTCTTTGCAAGGGCTGATAGAGAATTGTTGGGAAAAAGGGTATGACAACAGAACGACACATAAAACTCGGACGACAAACAGCATTAATTTCATTCTTGCTTGGGACAGGTATTTTCGGGCTTTATTTTCTGACATCTTCGTTTGAATTACTTTTCGTTGGTTATGGTTTTATCACATTGACAGGACTAATAAACATTGGAATTTTAATCTCAATTTTATTGAAAGCCAACAAGGACAAAAACAATAGAAAAAAAATATTGAAGACTTGTGGACTAATGCTGCTCAATATTCCTATTATGATTTTTTATTGTTGGATTGCAATTATTCTAGTTGACACAATGAGAATAACATTTACAAACTCAACACAGACAACTTTGACTAACATAGATATAGTAGGTTATAGCGGTGGACACATTGACAAATTGGAAGTTGGAGAAAGTGAAACTGTTTGGGTTGACATAACTGGTGACTGTTCTATAAACATTGACTACATATCAAATGGACAACGAAAAGAAGAAAGCGTTGCTGGTTATGTAACAAGCAGCATGGGACAGAAAATGAAGCACAACATTGGTGGACAAAACGAAGAACAATTTTGACGAAAGAAAACAAATATCATCGAAAGACAGAACGCCAAGTGTTAATCGAGTAGCCATTCAAGAGGGGAGAGGACTTCGGCAGACTCGGCAACCAACTCTTACAGCATCTTCATCGCTTTATCGTATTCATAAGGGCTTCGCCGTTCGGACACAACTTCGTGCATAACAGACTTTCACTCTCTGGATTATCTTCGGTTGGTAATGAAATTTTATTTATATTCGCCAGTCAAGGCACTCGCAAAAGCTGGCAAGCAACTCGTTGGCTGCAAGACTCGAAATACGAAAATAAAAGTCAAATATTTGAACAGAAAAAATCAAACATAATGTTTTATGTTAAAAGTGGAATTGATATTTTTTGTATTATTTTTGAAGAAAATACTTGTGTTTAAAATTAAAGTGATATGAAAAATTTATTAATGGAAAATAATGAACCAACAGATTTTGAATTGACATCATTAATGATTGAAGTTGCAAAAGAAGCAAAATCAAAAGCAATGATAGAAAAACAACATTTGAGTGATATAATCTCAAATCACATTTTAGTTTTACAAACAAAAATGAATTCAAAATAAGATGAAGAAACCCATTCTAATAGTAATAGGAGGTCCTAATGGTTCAGGCAAAACATCAATAACAAATAAAATTTTACAACATGAATGGGTGGAAAATTGTTTGTATATAAATCCTGATAATATTGCAAAAGATACTTTTGGGGATTGGAATTCAACAGAAGCTGTTATGAAAGCAGCAATTTTTTCAACTCAACTTAGAGAAACATGTATAAGTGAAGGAAAGAGTTTGATTTTTGAAACAGTTTTATCAACCTATGATAAAATTGATTTTATAAAAAGAGCAAAATCAAAAGGATATTTTATTCGATTATTTTTTGTTGGAACTGAAAGTCCAACTATAAATGCCAGTCGAATAGCACAAAGAGTAATGGAAGGTGGTCATGATGTACCAATTACAAAAATCATATCACGATATAGCAAATCTATTGCTAATTGTTGTGTTGTATCAAAAATTGTAGATAGAGCATATTTTTATGATAATTCTATTGATTTTAAAGAACCAAAATTGTTATTTAGAATTTCGGATGGGATAATTACAAAACAATATTCTGATGTTCATTCTTGGTCTAAACCAATAATTGAATATATAAATAAAACTAAATAAAATAGCCCATCGAGTATTCCGCCCCATTAGCGGATTCTAAAGGAAGAGTACACTGACAGGCTCGGCAACCAACTCTTACACCGCTTACAAGGAAATGGGTGGCTTCTTGATAAATGGAATATATCAGCAGCAATTGCTGATATAGGGGTGTTGGCAAACATATATATAATGAACCACGTGAAATTAGTTATTATAGGATTATCAATTTTACTCTTGACAAGTTGTTTGAATAAAAGAGAAACAACTTTGCCGATTGATAATTACTGGAAAACAATCAACGATAGTTTAAAATTTACATCTGCTGATACGTTGAGTCAATTCAAAATTTTCAATAATCATTTTTCAAGTCATAAAGAAACTGAATGTTTACTTGAAAGAAGATTTAAAAATAAAGATAGAGAATTTGATGTTGCATGTATTTTTAAACTTGACAAGAATAATTGGAAATTAGAAAAATTTATTTGCTCAAGTTCCATTCAAGTTATAGATATCGATAAGGATAGTTTGTCTGAATTATTTGTTTTTGACGATTTGTATGGAAGTGGAAGTATTGAAAGAAATTATAAACTAATTTCATATAAAAAAGAAAAGGAAAAGGAAAATATACTTTTTGAAGACTCCAACAATTCTGACAACTTAAATAATATTGCTTCATATTCTATTTCTAAAATTGGTGATACTATTTATGTTTGGAATAAATATTCATTTGTAGATACGTTGAAAAGTGAACCGTTACTTTTAAAATCAATTAAAAAGATTGGAACTAAAAACGGGATAACAAAGGATAAGAAAAACCTAATTATTAACTATAATTCATCACTGATAATGTATAAGTTTGATGGGAATAAATATAAATAATTAGGGGTAGCATGCTGTCAAGTTTTATTGCCGAACATCAGCAAACCGCTCCCGTTTCATCGGCGGGTTATGATAAAACGAAACAGCTCGCGGCTCGGCAATGTTTAAAATAATAAAAATAGCTGAGAGAACAAAACATTAAATGTTTTTATATCTTTAATGAAGAAATTATTATTTATGAAACGTAAAAATGAATAAGACACTTATTGTTGCTATTATTATTCTATCAATATTCAGTTCCTGTAAAAGGAACGAATATAAACGGTCATTCTGCTACTGGGACACAAAATTTGAAACAAGCAACTATGAAGATTCCATAACTAAAAATATGGCTGTAGAACACAGGTATATACGTTATTTTGATGTGGATTGGGATTTTTTAACAGAGCACGCTTTTCCTGTTCAGACAATAGACATTGATGGAGATACGGCTTTCGTTTCCTATCCATTCACTCCTAGTATTTTTATTACAAATCAAGTATTTGAACAAGCCGACAAACAAAGTTTAGATAGTTTGGCACTCAAAATTAAAAACAGAATACTGCAAGTAAATATTGTAGCTGTTCAACAATATAAAACATACATAAACTGGCATCAAACAAAAGAAGGATATTACACTTCAGGAGGTCATTTTGATAAAGATTCATTGGGACGAATTGCCCAAGGGAAAATAAAAGATAATTTCAAAGATTTGTTGATTGACTGCGATTGGACACCAAAAACAAAAGAAAACTATTTCTATTTCTTAACCAGACTCAAAAAAGCATTTCCAGATAAACAACTATCGGTTACATTACGTTTGTGGCAATATAAGTACCGAAAAGAGAATGGCATACCACCCGTTGAACGATGTTTATTAATGTGTTATAATCTTTCAGATATTCAAAAACATGATACAAAAAACTCAATAGCATCAGCTAAAGATATTGCCCCTTATTTACTATCGGAACAGTATCCTCATAAACTAGATATTGTACTTCCTCTTTTTAGTTGGGGAGTTATTTATCAAAAAGGCAGATATAAAGGTATTGTACCGTATGACGATGATTTACGTTCTTTTATGCAATTAAATGCTCAAGATACAATTTCAGAAAACAATTATAGCTTGAAAAAAGATTACGTTTATTCATCAAGGTTATATTTACGTGCAGGAGATGAAATTAGAATAGAAAACATATCAAAAAATGAAATGTTTCAGATAATCAATTTACTCAAAAACAATATCGATTTAGATACAAATTCACGAATAAGCTTCTTCTCTTGGAATACAAATTATATTCAAAATTATGGCAATAAAACCATATCAAAATTTTATGAAGCATTTAATAATTAGTACTCTTTTGCTGTTTAACCTAACAGTTACAGCATGTATAGATTATGACACACCTGAAATGCTGCAATTAATTTTGTTCAGAGCACAATTACTGGGTATGGATTCTAAAAGTTATTTTTACTACACCCCCGACCTGTATTATCGTTATAGAGATGATTTTTATAACCCGTCATATTCAACCAATTATGATTTTAATGACAGGATTAGAAATATTCGTGAATGGCAGTTAAAAGTTGGATCGAACATCCCGTTTAACGATGTTTACGATATAGTATACAATACTGGATTAAGTGAATTAAAAGGAGCATATTTGAATAAAGAACTACCTAACCGGTTTAAAAAAAATCATTTTATTCAGTATCTAACAAAACGAGGGAATGAAACATTAATGCGATATCTGATTTTTTCTAAAGAAATGGAAAGTTTACAAATAAACTACCAAGGTAGATTTGAAACATGGGATACGGTTCCTCAACTTAAAACAAAAACAAAATATTATTATGATGATTATGAGTTTACTGCATACAACAACAATTATAAACCATTTATTAAGAAGGCAATAATAGAACTCGACAAAACACCAGATACCTTTCTTAAAGAACGATATGCATTTCAGTTATGCAGAATGTATTATTACTCAGGAAATTTTAAAGCTTGTATTGAAACATACAACACTGTTTTTAAAGATCAGAAAAAACAGAGTTTAATGCAGATATGGAGTCGCTATTTTATGGGAATATCACTACCTAGTAAAATTGAAAATTATTATTACATATCACTCACTCAACATGATTGTGATTCAAAAGATCTTGTTTGTGGTATGAGAAATATAAAACCTGCACAATTAGAAAGAGTATTAAATAGTACAAAGAATCAGCAAGAAAAGGCATATATCTTCAATAATTATTGTTTAACATATACACCTCCAGCATTTTCATATCTTGAAAAGATATTCCAATACGATAAATCGTCCAATGATTTGCCATTTTTGATATTACGAGAAATAAATAAGGTAGAAGACTGGTTATATACTCCATATAGTAATACTAAATCATACAATTGGAGTTCTCCATATTCACATAATAAAAGTCTTATTAAAGATTTTAAAGCTCAGAATTTAAAAATAGATGAGGCTTATCTGGCAAAACTAACAAACTTAATTACAAAGATAGAATCAGTCGCTAATCAGAAAAATAGAGATTTCTATTGCGTTGCCTTAAGCCACTTATATTTACTTCAGGAGAAATATGATTTGACACATTTGTGGTTGAATAACATTTCATCGAAAGCCAATAATAGTATAAAACAACAAGAACAAGTAGACAAATTACTATTATTATCAAAAACAGGAGATATAGATAAAGCACCATTCCAACAACTTTTTATGAAAACAATTACATTATTGGAAAATGCAAATAATAAAGCAAGTGCAGAAACCATTAAATTATTGTATTCAATTAACTATTGCATAGCAAAACTTTATGAAAAAAATGGTAATGGACACATTGCAGCTCAATTGTTATTACACGCCGATACATACAAAGAAAAGGCATTTTATTCTTTCACTGATAATATTAAAGAATATTCATATTGGCAAATTTTATATTATGATGAAAAAGAGGACTATAATGCACTCGTCAAAATGATTGCTCTGCTACAAAAGAAACAAAAAAATGAATTTGAGAACTATCTATTACAATATGCATTACCGGTTCCATACTATTACGATGTTTTAGGAACAATAGCATTCCGTCAAAATAAACTTGAATTGGCTTATCAATACTTTAGTAAAATACAAGCAGATTTTTGGAAAAAGAATAAACCATATAGTGATTTTCTTAATCAAAACCCATACACACCCAAATGCCTTATCTTGTCAAAAAACAGGAAATATAATTATACATTCAATAAAGCTGCATTGATTAAAAATATTATTGATTTAAAAACAGTTAGTAACAGCAATGCAATAAAAAAGGCGTCATCGTATAAAAAATTAGGTGATATTTATTTCAATTGTAGTCAGGGTGGAAATGCATGGATGATGACTTCCTATTTTAATGGATATAACTCGTCGTTTGGACAATTTTATTCCCTACAGAATTTAACAGAAGATAGGAAAGATAATACATTTAAAGATAAACTTAATCAGGCAAAGAAATTTTATAAACTGGCATATCAAACAGCAGGAAATGATAAAGAGTTGAAAGCTTATTTACTTTTAATGCTTGGACAATGTGAGCGATTTAAGACTAGTGAAGAAAATCAAAAATTCAGTTCCCTAATGGCAAATTATTTTAGTCTTTTTTTAAAAGATTTTACAAATACAAAAACGTATAAACAGTATTATTGCCCGTTAATGAATGATTTTATAGGAAAACACAAATAAATAAAATCTCATCGGCATTCGTTTCCCGTAGAGAGTATTTGCTATATTCTAAAATTGCTGTTCGAATTGCCTTTTTTGTTCTTTAGTCTTGTGTGTGGCAATAACCTATTACCACGCGATGAGCTATTCCACTTTCAAGGTTTTGGCAGTAACCGTTTTGTCTGAAACAATTTTTACAAAATAAACACCGGGGTTGAAATTGGAACAACTCAGTTTCATAGTTCCGATAGCCGTTTGTTTTGCAACAACATGCCCCAATACGTCAAAAACTTCGACAACGAATGATCCTCTCGACGAATGTGTAAAGATAACAAACTCTTTTGCGGGATTTGGACTCATCGTAATCCGGTCGATCGACTCAATAGATTCGGCAGTAAGTTCGCTTTCGGCCATATTACTAAGACTTTGACTGAATGGACCGCTGTCTGATTTTAAAGCACTGAGAGCTATTGCTCGTGTCAATTCAAATGACACTTGATACCATGAATTTAGCCCAATAGCATTAGAATCGATATAAACGGTTTTTAATCCCTGATCTTCACTTTTAACTGCATAAGGTTGCAAGGGTTGTCCTTTCACGGCACGCGATATAATATATTTTGAAACGGAAAGACCTTCGTAATTATTCCACGAAGCATTTATTATTCCATCGGATTGTAACACACACGACAAATGCATACTTCCATGAATGGGGCTTAATGCCGATTCGTTATTACAAGCCAAGTCAACGGTGGTTAAAGCATATCTGTTAGACACCGATTGAGGATTCGAAGCTTGGTCGATAAACACGGTAGAATCGCCCTTGTTTATAGTCTTTACTATTTCAAAAACACTTGAGGTATTTTCTTTCCAGACATGATAGAGTTTTATTCCTTTATTGTTGATGGGTTCCCATGCCACTAAATTCTTTCCCGATTGACTCATGGTTACTATTCCTATTTGCGGAACAATCGGGACAATAACGTTTATTGCAATTGAACCGGAATTAGAACAGTTGTTTTTATCGGTAACGGTAACCGAATATGTTTGTGTTGTATCGGCTGCAATAGTCTGTGATGTTGCTCCTGTATTCCAAACGTAGCTTGCTCCTGCATTTCCAGCATCAAGGCTTATGTTTTTCTTCCAGCAGAAAGTGGAATCTTTTCCAATTGAAACAACTGGTCGAGCATATAGCGTACCAATTGTTACCGAATCCTTAGCAATACATCCAAGCTCATCGATTGTTTTGACGGTTATTTTTTCCTCTTTCGTTGCTTCGTAATAAGCCAAACCTTCAGATGTCGATCCATTCCAATAGTATTTAGCAAATACTCCAGGAGTGACCTTTAGCGATCCACCTTCACAGAATGTTGTATCATTACCAAGCTCTGGTTGCTTAGGAATAGTAATTGTTACCGAATTGGTAATTGTTGTCAATCCTTTTTTCATCAATACCTTATACGTGGTTGTCAGGCTTGGAGCAACGGTAATCGATGATGATGTCTGCCCTGTATTCCACTGATAGGAATTAAATCCCGAACCTAAAACGGCAATTGTTACCGAGTCGCCTTTACAAATAGTAGAATCTGGAATATTTAATTCAGAGACAATGATATAGTTCTTTTTTATGGAAACAATTTCACCTGTTGCATTCTTGGCAGTTACTGAAATTGTATACACTCCAGCGGTATCGAAGCTAACGGTTGGATTTACATACGTTCCTTCGGTTTGCGTACCTCCGCCAAAGTTCCAAATTGCGGTGTCTGTTGACGAAAACGTTGTATAAAACCTGATGCTTGATCCTGTTGCAACAAATATTTTATCGGCAATAAAACTTGCTGTTGGATTTTTTTCCTGTGGTTTAAGCAGATATAATTGTGTAAATGGAATTGCTATTTTTGAAGTCACACCTTCGTCGTCGGTTACGCTCAACGTTGCTTGAGTTGTTCCTGTCCAGCTACTGTCTGTCTGGATTGCAACGAGCATTCCATCTATAATGGAGAATTTAAAATAATCATTTTTATCAACACTGGTTTGTAATTTTGCAAAAGCAGTGAAATCATCTTTAACGTATGCTGTTAAGTCAATATTTGCAAACCGTTTATCTGTTCCTGCCGTTTGTTCGGGAATTGGAGTAATAAAGGGAGCTGCGTTAACATAAAACCAAGACATGTCGATAGCCGAATCACCATTAAAATATGCTATTGCTTTAACATCTGTTGATGCAGAACCTTCAACTTTCCAATCGAACGAATAGGGAGTTGAATTGTCGACAAACAGCTTGGTTCCATCAATAAAGAATGCTACACTATCGATAGGTACAATGGGATCTTTCACCTGTACCGTAAAGGTTGCCAAGCTATCAACATTTAAGTAGGAACCTTGTTTAGGACTATAAATGTATATAATGGTATCACCAGGAGCCTGTGTTACATAAATAGAAGAAGCCAGCTTTGATTCTCTTGCGGAAACGGTAATAATGGCTACTCTTTTTGAGGTACTCTTGTTTGCTGTAGCTGTCATTGTTATGTACCCGCTATTTTTATCCGACGAACCGGGACTGATTGTCAACCATGTTTGATTACAGCTTGCTTTCCAAAGAGAGTTTGAGTTCACAAACACTGAATCGGTATCGGAACCATTTGCAATATTTATCTGCGATGCTGAAAAAAGGAATTGTTTTGTGTTTATTACAATGCTAGCTTTTAAACTTGCATCACGTAGCGAAGTACATGTAACGGTAGCGAATCCTACGGCATTGGCAGTAATCTGACCATTAGCATCAACCGACACAACCGACGAATTATCTGATTTCCATTCAATGGTTCTATTATCGGCATTTAAAGGCAATACAGTTGTTTTCAAGATATCAATAGATCCAACCAGCATGGTCAATTGCGTGGTATCGAGCGAAACAGAAGAAACTAAAATCTCTGCCATTTCTACAATGTGCGTAAAATCTTTCCATTGGTTTGCAGCTTGATAAAGAATTTTGGTACCATAAGGAACATGGAGGATACAGTTTGCTGTATCTACTTTATTAAAAACATATTGACTATTGGTCAAGTCAAGAGGCGTTTTTAAGTATGAATAAATAGATTGTAAACCAGAACAATGATCAAATGTTTCTAAACCAATATATGTAACCGACGATGGGATAATCAAAGAATCGGTAAAACCGATACAGCCTGAAAATGCGAAATTACCAATAGTTGTAACCGATGAGGGAATACCAATAGAACCAGTAAAACCAGTACATCCCAAAAAGGCTTCGTCGCCAATATAGGTAACCGACGAAGGAATGCTTAAAGAATCCGTAAAACCGATACATCCATTAAATACACCACTGTCAATAGAATCAATTGACGAGGGAATAATTAAGGAACCAGTAAAACCGCTACAAAAACCAAAGGCATAATTCCCAATTGAAGTGACAGATGAAGGGATGGTTAAAGATCCAGTAAAACCTGTACAATTATTAAAAGCACTTGCACCAATAGATGTTACCGACGATGGAATGCTTAAACTAGTAAAGCCGTTACAACCCGAAAAAGCTTCTTGTCCAATAGAAGTAATAGACGAAGGAATGGTTAATGAACCCGTTAAGCCAGAACAAGAAGCAAATGTTGCAGGTTCAATTGAAGTAATTGACGACGGGAAAGTTAAAGATCCTTTCAAACTACTGCAATAAGCAAATGCATTATTTCCTATGAAAGTAACCGATGAAGGGATGTTTAACGAGCCTGTTAAACCACTGCAATATGCAAAAGCATAACTACCAATAGATGTAATTGACTGAGGAAAAATAAAACTTGTAATACTGCCCTTGCCATACAATGCACGTTGGGGAATTTCGTTAGCCCGATAATCAATACTATCATCTACCGTTCCTTGTTTTCCTGCATATTCAACAATGGTAGCTCCACTTAAATCGATTCCTGCTAATAAAGGTAAACTATCTCGCATGGTTTTAAAATCGCGAGCATCAATTGTTCCCGTAATTGTTAGTGCTGTGATAGAACTTCTTTCGTTAACATTAAGCAGGGATGATAAAGTACCTGGACTAGATTGGTGAACAGAATCAATCGATTCAACTATAGAGGTGAAATCCTGCCATTTGCCAGCTGCCGTATATAAACTTAACGAATTATAAGGAATATGTAAGGTACAGCTTGCTGTTTTAACTTCATAAAACACAGCATCAGAAGAACTGATATCTACAGGTGTGGCAGCATAAGTATAGATGTTATTCAAAAGCGAATCGCCCGCAAAAGCATAACCACCAATAGAAGTAACCGACGAAGGAATTGTAACCGATGCCAGGGTTATGCAATTGCCAAAGGCAAAATAGCCGATACTTTTTATAGAAGCGGGGATATTTACTGAAGTTAATGCCTGACAACTGTTAAAAGCCTCTTGACCAATAGAAGTTATGGTTGTGGGAATTGTTATGGAAGATAAATTACTACACCATGCAAAGAGATTTGTACTTATGGAAGTAATTAACGGGGGAATAGCTATTGACGTAAGGCTTGAACATTGCTGAAAAGCACCATCACCCAAATAGGTAACCGAAGGAGGTATATTTATAGATTTGAGTTGCCCGCACCCAGCAAAAGCATAATCGCGGATATAGGTAACTGTAGGAGGAAGTACCAGCGATGTAAACGTTGCTCCTTCAAATACATCTGAACCTATTTTAATGAGCGATGCTGGCATATTTATATACTTTAAACCACAGAAATAAAAAGCTACGTCACCAATAGCCGTAACCGATTGTGGTAAAATAACGGTATCGAGTTGCATCGCTCCATCGCTACCATTAACATAAAACGCATTGGCAGGAACTTCATTTTCCGCATAATCTGTTGAATTACTACTGGAAGTTCCTAATGTACCGCTATAAGCGACAATGGTTGCTCCGCTTAAATCGATATCTTGTACAATCGTACTATCACGCATGGTTTTAAAATCCCGGGCATTGATGTTCCCTGTAATTATTAATTTGGTTATATCGCTCTTTTCCTGTGCAGTTAACGAATCGGTGAGACTTCCTGCTTGTGTCAGATGTACTGTTTTTGTTCCTTGTGCCTGCAAGAATGTGGTGAATAGAAGAACTGTAAGGGTGATAAATGCCTTTTTCATTGATTTTATTTTGTTATATTTTAAAAAATAAAGATAACAGATTATAAATTACATACACTATTTTGATTCTATTTTTTTACAGAAAAAGCAGTACCAGATAATATAATCAAGCATAATGCGAAAACTCCTTTAGCAAAAGGAGTCTCAATTATTACAAAAAAATCCTGTAAATCGATAACGACATACAGGATTTTTATTGGGAGCGAGCAATGGAATTATCCAATCAACAATCCTTCAATTCGAACTTTATAACTACCATCTTTTAATCTGGTTACAGCATTCACCAATCCACTGTGACGCCATTGTAACATACATCGACGAGGGAGAAACCAGTAACGGCGTCCCAATTCAATTTTTTCTTTCGATTCTTTTATTATTCCTTCGTATGCCTGCGAAACATAATATCCAATGTCGACAAACCCTTCGCTTCGTGGACGCAATGGACCGGTGACATACCAATGAATAACACCGTTGCGGGGATCAACATCGGTTACAACACCACAATGAGTTACCGGACAGCCACAAGACATTCCCATTGGGCGACCGATCATTACATCACCTTTTTTAACACCAAGTTCTTTTACAAGGGTAGGATTGTAAGGCAATATGGTTTCTTTAGGACCCGGTTCTCCATCGAAAATATCGAGTATAAAATCAAAATCTCTGGTAAGACTGTCTTTCCAATTAAGTTTTTCTCCCAGATTTTCGGTTTTTACACAATTTATACAATTGCTATGACCACTTACTTCTGTTACAGCCTTTTTCGCGTGAATACATTTTTTTAATTCCGCTTTGTCGGTATCCACGGCACTGGCAAAATCGGTACATGTTTTATAACCACAGGCTCCACAATTCAAGTTTGGTAACAAATCTATGGTTTTATTCTTTTCAATTTCTGGTTGCATATTTACGTTTTTAATAGTTATGAAAAAATAGGATTTAATTGACGTACAACACTATTCATTGTTTGATTGAATGTATCAACGTCGAGTTCGGTATTGAATCGTCCTAAACTAAGACGAATGGAACCTTTAGCTTCAAAAGGATTGAGACCAATTGCCTGAAGCACATGCGATGTACTCGAAGATTTATCGTTTGAAGAGCAGGCAGAACCTGCTGAAACGGCTATTCCTTTTTCATCGAGCATCAGTAAAAGCCTGATGGTTTCGCCTTCCAAACCACTGAAGTTGAAACTCAACAATCCCGGTAAATGCTGTTGAGGATGACCATTGAAATAAACATTTTCGTAATGCGAATCGAGGAATTCAACTATTTTTGATCGGAGCATGGTCAATCGTTTGGTTTCAGACTCCAACTCCTGCATACAAATTTCTGTTGCTTTTGCAAAACCTATAATTCCTGCAATATTTTCGGTCGATGAACGCAAACCAGCTTCCTGTCCACCACCATGAAGCAACGGAGTGATCTGGGTTCCACGACGGACGTATAATGCTCCAACCCCTTGTGGTCCATATATTTTATGAGCATTGATGGTCATCATCGAAATATTCGACTGATCGACATTGATAGCCACTTTTCCAAAAGACTGGCAGGCATCGGTATGAAACGGCACATTTTTTTCCTTACACAGGCGTCCGATAGTTTCAATTGGTTCGATGGTTCCTATTTCATTATTGGCATACATAACCGACACCAGAATTGTTTGTGGATTTATGAGCTTTGACAGGAGTTCGACATCAACAATGCCATACGTATCGACCGGAAGATATGAAACATAAAAGCCTTGTTCTTCGAGCCATTTGCACGAATTGAGAATACAATCGTGTTCTATTGCCGAAACAATTATATGTTTTCCTTTGTCTTTATTGGCAAAGGCTATTCCTTTCAGAGCAAGATTGTTTGACTCCGATCCGCTTGACGTAAAGTATATTTCATCAGGATTGGCACCTATTGATGATGCTATGATGGAACGAGCGTTGTCTAATGATTCTTTTGCAACGGTTCCAAAAGTATGCAGACTTGATGCATTGCCGTAATTATTTTCAAAATAGGTAACCATCGTATCCAAAACTCTGGGATCGAGACGAGTGGTTGCCGCATTGTCGAAATATATTCCTTTTTTCATTTCTTTTCAATTATTCACCGACATAGAATAGTTCTTTATCCATAGTTCTGAGAACACCAAAGTGATTTTTTGCACCGATTTCTTTTTTACCGACACAAATAGTACAAGTACCAACAGGCGGATTTCCTCGAAGAAACATTGGAAATTCAACATCCTGTGTTTTGAGAATTTCTTTTACAATAGGATCAATGCCAATGCCGTAAAGAGCATTACTTTCAACAACGGTTATGTCTTTTGCCGATTCTAATACCCGGTAGCGGAAAACCTCACGTTCAGCCTGTGAAATAAGATCGATTTTGGTGATTACGCTGATGTCGGCCAATGTCAACATTGGTCCGATCTTGCGAGGTAAATTCATTCCGCTGGTTGCTTCAAGAACAACAACGCCCAATGACTTCTCAACATACGGCGAACATCGTAGGCAAAGCCCCGCGGTTTCAACAAATAAATAGTCGGAACCAACTTTTTCAGCCCATTCCACAGCTTCGTCTAATACCACCACATTGCAATGATCGGGACATAGTTCGCCCGAATAAATTTTTTTGGTGGGAATGCCGAATTCCTTTTTTATCATTTCGTCTTCGTCGGCAAAGAGAACATCTATTTTAATGTATGCCGGTTTCAATTGTTTCGCAATCATACGTTTTATAACCTGTCTGATTACCGTTGTTTTGCCACATGTTGGTGGGCCTGCAAATAATACTAGTTTCATTATATCCTGAGTTTAATTCTATTTATGCTTTTGTAACAGAGTTCAAATGTTCCTGAGTGATTTCTTCGCCAGTACGAATCAATCCACGAAAATGAAGAATAATATTATCCATGGTTTTAAGCTGATTGGCAACATTGCGTTCTTCGGTATTCGACACAATAATTTTTTGCATCGATCCGCCTTTCATAATGATGCGATAATCGGACAAAAGAGCAATTGTCGGGTCATGGGTTACGAAAACAAAAAGCTTATCGTATTTTTTCAAAAGTTCCAATGCCTTTGTTTTATGGATTCCGGCATTTTCTATTTCATCAAGTAAAATTATTGGTGAATTTCCAATAATAACTGCATCGGCAATTAGCAGAGATCGCGTTTGTCCGCCCGATAATTCGGTCATTGCAGTGGTTTTAATGATTGCTTCGCCGGTCAATTGGTTGGCAAAAGAAATTGTTTCTTCAATAACCTTTTCAATATCGGTGGCACCTCTCACGGTTGCATGAATTTCGAGGAATTCGCCAACAGGCAAATCGCTCAAGAAATTGGTATGTTGCGAGATCAGTGCAATGGGATGTTTTGAAGGATCGAATCCGAAATCTTCGGGAATAGGCTCGCCATTAATAAGTATCTGACGGTTTGAGGGTGTGTTTCGATTGGCGAATAACTCAATATCGTTAATCAACGTTGTTTTACCGCAACCGGTTGGTCCCACGATGCTGATGATATCACCCAGGTTTAGTTCCAACGATTCTACTTTTTCCTTCGAACCATCTTTCCCAATACCACCTTTGATTGTTATTTTCTTAATGTCCATTGTGATGCTTTTATATTTTATACATCACAAAATAACGTTAGAATGGAAGCTTAAACAATACGTTCAAGAACCTAAACTTAGGGGGCATTTGTCCTTACAAAAAACATCCCAATGGGATACCGTTTGGTATATTCGACAAATACCTAATTTGTATAAAATCACTAACACGACATCAGTATCAATGAATTGAATTAATTGTAAATGGAGTAACTTGATAGACAAAGTAGTTGAGCCAGTTTAGGAATAATAAATTGGCATGTGATCGCCATTTCACGATGGGATTATTATTGGGATTATTATCACGAAAATAGTTTTTGGGAATATCTATTAGAAGATTTTTGCTAATATCGCGTCGATATTCGTTTCCAAGCGTTTCGGGCGAATATTCTGAATGTCCAGTAATAAAAATTTCACGTCCAAGTCGAGCCATTACAGCATATACTCCAGCATCTTTCGATTCCGACAATAATCTCAAACGTGGTTCTTTCGCAATATCTTCACGTCTGATTTCGGTGTGACGGCTGTGAGGCACATAAAATGTATCATCGAATCCACGAAACAGAGGATTTAAGGGTTCATTCAAGGTATGTTCGAAAACCCCGAATTGTTTCTTCTCCAATGGATATTTGGGAATTCCATAGTAATGATATAATGCTGCTTGTGCCGACCAGCATATAAAAAGGCTGGAAGTAACATTAGTCTTTGCCCAATCCAATATTTCAGTCAGTTCCTTCCAGTAGGTAACCTCTTCAAATTCCAGCTGTTCGATAGGAGCTCCGGTAATAATTAAACCATCATATTTTTGATTTTTGATTTTATCGAAATCGGTGTAAAATTCAAGAATATGATCGATAGATGTGTGTTTTGAGGTATGGGATCTCAAACTGATGAATTCAAGTTCGACCTGCAACGGAGTGTTCGAAAGCACTCGTACCAGATCGGTTTCGGTTACAATTTTCAATGGCATCAGATTAAGCACAGCAATACGTAATGGTCTGATATCTTGACTTAATGCATGTGACTTTGCAAGAACAAAAATATTTTCTTTCTTTAAAAGCTCGATTGCAGGCAATCCATCGTGAATATTTAATGGCATAATAAAGTATTAGTTAAACAATTTTCCCGAAGAAATAAGCAATCTGCTTTTGCCACCAAGGCCAGTCGTGAATGGAGTCGTTTCCCCAAAAATCGAACCAGGCAGGAATTCCTTTTTGATCAAAAACATGTTTTAATTCGTATGTATCTTTCAGCATCATATCTTCATAAGATCCCTGTCCACAGCAGAAGATCAGATTACTTTTTCTAAACCTATCGATGTAATAAGCATCGCAATTGTTTTTCAAATAATCAATGGGCGAATTCAAATATATTTCTGTAGGTTTATAATCGTGGAAAAAATAATTTGTGGAATATATTCCGCTTAAAGAAATAACGGTATCAATAAACCATGGATATCGGAAGTAAAAATTGGCTGCATGATATGCTCCCATTGAACATCCCGTAACTGCCAGCTGCTGGTCGCGACCTTCGTTATTTTCTTTGCTTCGCCACAGAATCGACGGAATTATTTCTTCGTTTATATAGTTGAAATAGTCTTCATGCCTTGCTATTTTATAATTGTTATCCCAATGTGTAGCAAAGAATGTTTCCCAATCAATGCCGTCGACTGACCATATTTGTATTTTTCCTTCATCAATATAGTGTTGAAGAGCGTTTATCATTCCAGAATCTTCATATTGGTAGAATCTGCCGTTTGATGTTGGAAATACAAGGACAGGTTTCCCTTTGTGTCCATATATTTTATACTCCATTTCTCTGCCAAGTTTGTAACTGTATTCTTTGTGATAAGCTATTTGCATAAATCTATTTTTTATTCCGATTGTATATATTCAACTATTTCTTTTACTTCTTTATAGGTTTTAGCTCTAAATTGATACGCGAAATCGCCCATAGCACGACTGAAGACTTTTTCTATTTTATTGTAATATAAAATTTGGTTGCCATATTTGCTTAAAATGGTATTGTGGTTATATTTATACCTTTTATAATTTTTACGGCTGGCATATCCTGTATAATATTTTCCATTATGGGCTCCTTCAACTATATTTGAAGCAATCAAACTTGCCCAATCCTTATAAATATTTATGTCGTGTGTATAATTTATTGCATCTGTCATCCAAGCTCCAGGTGGTCGCATATTCACTTCAAGAGCCACAATAACACCATCTGTCCTTCGTTCAAAAAGTTCGATGTGGAAAAACTTTTCGCGAACATCAAATGCTTTCAAAATATTTCGTCCAGCTACGCGAACTTTTTCATCAATTTTGGGAAGGCAAATATAATATAAATGGTCATCATTATTCACCACATTCATAATGCTTTGTTCAAACCGGTGACTGGTTTCAAAAACAACATTGCCAAACCTGTCGACCAGACCATCGTAGGTAAGAATTATGCCATCTACAAATTCTTCGATAATAAATTCAGCTTCATGCAAATGCCTATTCAAGAAAACATTTTCAAATTCGAATTCATTTTTAATTTTATAAGTAAAGTTAGCTCCTGAGCCGGAATCGGGCTTCACCACAACCGGATAACCAACCGTTTTAATAAAATCCAATGCACTTTGTTTATCGGAATATTTATGACATCGAACAGTTTGTACTCCACTTTTCTCGAAAAACGATTTCATTTTCGACTTTTGTTTCAGATTTTGAATAAAATCGGTTTTCGTTCCGTAGATATTAAAATCGGTTCTAATCCGGGCTTCCAGCTCAAGCCAATATTCGTTCAATGAATCGAAACGGTCAATTTTCCCATATTTATGAGTAAAATAGCCAACAGCTTTCAACACCTGGCTATAATCTTCCATGTTCGACACTTTGTAATATTCGGTGAGTGCATATTTCAACCGATCGTTCAACGAATTGTATTCTGCATCGCCAATTCCAAGTACATTCACACCGTTTTCTTTCAGATAGAAACAGAATTCCGTGCTGTTTTGCGGGAAATGAGGAGAGAAAAAGATAAAATTCATGATCAAAGTTATTTAATTCATTTTCAATATTTCAAAGCTTGCTCTAAATCAGCAATCAAGTCTTTTGTATCTTCCAGTCCAACCGATAAACGGAAGATTCCATCTCCGGCAAAAGTATTCCATGAATCCAATTGTTGTGATGTCGCAAATTTGAAGGATGTTTCCAGCAAATCGTTACTGTGCAAGTAAAAGATCAATGAGCGATGATGCCCCAACGAAACTGCATAATGTATTATTTGCAATTTATCAGCAAAAACTTTTGCCTGTTCCTTGCCATTCTCTACCTGAAAGGTAATAATACCAGAAAAATTCTTCATCTGCCGTTTTGCAAGTTCATATTGCGGATGCGACGGCAAACCGGGATAGATAACCCGTTTCACTCTGGGATGTTGTTCCAAATACTGAGCAACTTTCAGTGCGTTTTCTTCGTGCACTCTCATACGAATAGGAAACGTAGCAATGCCACGCAGAATCAACCAGGCATTAAAGGGACTCAATACGCCACCTAAACGAATTGCCGTTTTCTTACGCAAAGACGTTAAATTGGCTTTGTTGCCAAGAACAGCTCCACCAAGAGCATCACCATGACCACCTAAATATTTGGTTAATGAGTGAATAACAAAATCGGCTCCAAATAACAGAGGTTTGGTTGCTGCAGGAGTGGCAAATGTTGAATCAACAGCAAGCTTTGCTCCTACACTATGAGCAAGAACAGCAAGGGCTACAATATCGGTAAGTCTCAATAAGGGGTTACAGGGCGTTTCAATATATACAAGCTTCGTATTTGGTTTCAAAGCAGCTCGAATCGATTCCAGATCGGAAGTATTAACTTTTGTTATTTGAATATCTAAATCGGGAATCATTTCATTTGTAATCTCCGACAATGCAGCGTAGGCAACATCACTTATCACGGCATGATCGCCGGCTTTCAATGTGTGAAACAGTAAAGCCGTGATTGCTCCCATGCCACTGGCAAAGGCAACTGCCGTTTCGGCTTCTTCCAATGCGACTATTTTTTCTTCCAACTGATGAACTGTTGGATTTCCCCAACGTGAATAAATCCACGTATCGTCACTTTCCAAGCCTTCTACAGAAAATCCGGTATCGGCTTCCACCACAAACGTGGTTGACATCACCAAGTTAGGCGATGATGCCTTGGTTGTAGGATCGGGATGTTCACCTGCATGAACGGCTTTCGTTTGATCACCGATTGATATCGCATCGTTATTCATAATTGTATATTTTATACGTAAAGAATTTTATTCCTTTAACGCCTGTTCCAGATCGGCTATCAAGTCTTCAACATCTTCAACTCCTACCGAAACCCGCACAAGCGTATCGGTTATTCCGATTTGTACTCTCACTTCTTTTGCAACCGAGGCATGAGTCATGACCGATGGTAGTTCGATCAACGACTCTACACCGCCCAAACTTTCGGCCAAGGCAAACAGATTGAGTCGTGAAAGGAAGTTTTTGGCATCGTCAATAGTACCTTGCAATTCAAAAGAAATAATTCCACCATATCCACTGGCTTGTGTTGATGCCAGTTTATGCTGTGGATGACTTTCCAACCCGGGATAAATGACCCGTTTTACTTTTGGATGTTTTTCTAAATAAGTGGCAATAGCTATTGCATTTTTATTGTGACGTTCGACACGAAGAGCCAACGTTTTAATTCCCCGCATAGTTAAATACGAATCGAACGGAGGAAGTACAGCCCCAACGGCATTCTGGTGATATTTTATTTTTTCGTACAATGATTGATCGGATAACATTACAGAACCACCTAGCACATCGCTGTGTCCACCGATATACTTAGTCGAACTGTGAAGTACGATGTCGGCTCCCAAAGTTAATGGCTTTTGGAGATAGGGTGAAAGGAAGGTATTGTCAACCACCAGAATGAGATTGTGTTTGCGGGTAATACTTGCCACCGCTTTGATGTCGCATAATTTTAATAATGGATTCGAAGGCGATTCTATCCACACCAGTTTTGTCTTCGGTTGGATTGATTTTTCAACCAATGTAGCATTTGAAGCATCAACATAGGTAATTTCGAATCCAAAATTAGCAAATACATTATTGAATAATCGTTTTGTGCCACCATACAAATCATCGAAGGCAATGATATGATCGCCGGGTTTCAGCAACGATAACAAAACGGTAGTTTCGGCAGCCAGACCAGAGGTAAATGCCAATCCATATTCGGCATTTTCCAAAGCAGCTAGTTTCGATTCCAAAGCTTTACGGGTTGGATTGAGCGATCGGGTATATTCGTAGCCTCCTGTTGGTTCGTCCACCTTTTTGCGTGCAAAGGTTGTTGATAGATGTATTGGAGAAACAACATCGCCCGAAGCGTTGTCGCTAAAATCGGGTTCTTCACCCGCGTGAATGGCTTTTGTTGAAAAACCGTACTTTTTATCTTGTGTCGACATATTTTCTAGTGTAAATAATTAGTCCAAAACAAGAGCCTCTTCTGGAACATTTGATTCGAATCGTAAATAATTGATAAAGTCAATTCGGGTAATTAGTCCATGAAATTCGCCCTTTTGATTTTCAACGATTGCAATTAATCCTGCATTTAGAATCTTTGCCAGTTCATCGCGTTGGGCTGTATAGAGAATGGTTGTCAGCTTTTTCGTCATAATTTTGCTTACAGCCGTGGTATTCATATCATAACCTTCAGAATAAAGAGCTAAGAGTAAATCCGATTCATCAATAATTCCGACCACTTTATTATCTTGAATAATTGGAATTTGCGAAATATCATACAGTTTCATTCTACCATAAACAGCTTTCAATGTATCGTTAGGAACAGCATAAACAATGGCATTGTCTTCAAATCGGCGTGAAATGAAATCACGTAAATCGCCAAAGGTTTTGCGTTTCGACAAGCCCTGATCAAGCAACCAGTAGTCGTTATACATTTTTGAAAGATATTTATTTCCGCTATCGCAAGCTAAGGTTACTACCCGTTTCGGCGTTTTTTGTTCTTTGCAGTATTTTATTGCTGCACTTAAAAGTGTTCCGGTTGACGAGCCTGCAAGAATTCCTTCATTTTTCAATAAATCGCGAACAGCGTCAAAACTTTCTTTATCGCTTACCGAATAAGCTTTTCGTGTTAATGAAAAATCAGCGATGCTGGGCACAAAATCTTCGCCTATTCCTTCAACCAGCCATGAACCGGCATCGGTTCTCAAAACGCCATCGTTGATGTAATCGGCAAGAATAGATCCTTCAGGATCGGCAAGTACAAATTCTGTGCGTGTTGACACTTTTTTAAAGAAATGAGTCAATCCGGTGATCGTTCCCGACGAGCCAACACCAACAACAACGGCATCAACATCATGTTCCAGTTGTTCCCATATTTCGGGACCTGTCGACGTTTCGTGAGCAAGTGGATTGGCCGGATTTTCGAATTGATTGACATAATAAGCTCCTCGCTCTTTGGCAATTCGTAATGCTAAATCCTGATAATATTCAGGATGTCCTTTCCCAACATCCGAACGAGTCAACACTATTTCAACACCTAATGCCCGAAGGTGATTTATCTTTTCCTGACTCATTTTATCGGGAATTACCAGAATGAGTTTATAGCCTTTCAAACGCGAAACCAATGCAAGTCCAATTCCTGTATTTCCGGCTGTTGCCTCAATAATGGTATCACCCGGTTTAATCTTTCCTTGCTTTTCAGCCACCGAAATCATCGACAAACCCACACGATCCTTGATGGAACCGCCCGGATTTTGATTTTCAAGTTTTACAAACAGACGACAAAGACCTGTGTCTGTATTCGTTAATTCGACCATTGGTGTATTACCAATCGTTTCGAGAATATTTTTTGCTATCATATTTGGTTTTGATTTTATACTATTTCTGAATAAATCTACTTAAACATTAAACCCTGCTGAACGAAACTCCTTTATATCCTGATCTATTGCAATACCTGCGGTGGTTAACATCTCACCAACAATAGACGCATTGATGCCAGCTTTCAATGCATTATCCTGAAACGATTTAATCAACAATCGTCCACCTGCAAAACGCAAGAATGCCTGAGGATTGATAAATCGGAAAAGAGCTATGGTTGTCAATATTTCCGTTTCCGAAAGTGGTGGTTGATTTTCAAGAGCAGTTCCTTTTATCGGGTTCAGGATATTGATGGGTATTGATTTTGCACCAATCTTTTTAATCTCAAACGCCAGTTCAATACGCTGATCCATTGTTTCGCCCATTCCAATAATACCTCCGGAACAAACACGTAGCCCCACCTCTTGTGCCCAATGGATAGTTTGTAACTTTTCTTCCGTTTTATGTGTTGTACAAACGTTTGGAAAAAACGAGGACGCTGTTTCAAGATTGCAATGATACTGTGATACACCACCATCTTTCAATCGTTGCAACTGCTGCTTGTTCATCAACCCGAACGACGCACAAAGATTGATGTCACTTTGTTTTTTAATATCAGAATAGATATCCAAAAACGAATCAAGTTCCGCATCGGAAACGGCTCGTCCACTTGCCACCAGTGAGTACCGGTGAACACCAAAACTTGCATTATGTAATGCTTCTGATACAGCCCGTTTGTGCTCTACCATCGGATATATTTCTATATCGGTGGTGTGCCAAGCCGACTGACTGCACCATTTACAATTTTCCGAACATTTACCTGATTTAGCATTTGTTATGGTACACAAATCAAAAGCATTGTTGAAAAAATGTCTCCGTATTTCATCAGCACTTTCGTAAAGCACTTGTTTGTCTTGAAGTTTTGATAATGCAACAGCTTCTTCAAAAGTAATATCTTCACCATTTAAAATCCTGTTTTTCAAATTCAGGCAATCATCTATTTTCATTTTTTTAACCATTATGTTATAGACAAAGGTATTTTCATTACATGCTATAGCATATCCCTTGTTTCGGGTATTTTGTATACCGTGAATTAGGGATGACGTATCAATAATGATTAATTGAAGAAATGACTAAATCGTATAGTAAAGAAAATAGTGTTATGGAGAACCACCCGACAAAAGTTCATAAACAGCAAATTAAAAGGACCAAGATATTGAATCTTCAGCACACCCATAAAATAGTTGGTTATCACTCCTACAAAATCCTTATCCATCGGTTTAATGTGCATGTTCAACCATTGAATTCCAATTTCCAACCGTTGAGACGTGAAAGTATGTTATTGAGTAGTGGTTTCCACTCTTTTAGACGAAGCAGGCAGTCGTTGAGCAACAATTTCCAGTCTTCCAGCAACAGTCAGCAACCGTTGAGTTCCGATTTCCAACCATTGAGACGTAGAAGGAAGTTCTTGAGCAGTAGTTTCCACTCTTTTAGATGTAGGAGGTATTGGTTGAGCAATCATTTGGGGTCAAGTTGAAAATTTGGGGAGTAAAAGGTAAAATAATAACTTTGTATTCAATAAAAAGGAATATATGTTACAAGATACCCAAACAGAATTAGTAAAGTTATTACTACCCGAAGGTTTGTTAAAC
>Ga0302288_1000464_pt1 | contig 32987 bp, 26 predicted proteins | sample III_Fen_N1_1_FD_194549 | JGI IMG/M metagenome (GOLD analysis project Ga0302288, IMG submission 194549) | Peat permafrost microbial communities from Stordalen Mire near Abisko, Sweden - III_Fen_N1_1 | ecosystem: Environmental > Terrestrial > Soil > Wetlands > Permafrost | place: Sweden: Abisko...
GAAATGGAAGTCAAGGTATTGCAGGGTTTGCATTTGGACCTAATAAAGAACCATCATTTATAGTAGTTGAAGAAAATGCAACTTTTAATGGTGGTGACTTAGGTGCATTTCGAAATTGGGTTCAAGGTAAACTTGTTTATCCTAAAGCTTCAGCAGAAAAAGGAAGTGAAGGCAGAGTTTTTATTCAATTTGCAATAAATGCAACAGGAGAGGTTTGTGATGTAAAAGTACTTCGATCATCAGGGGATATTCTTTTAGATGAAGAAGCAATTAGGGCAATTAAAACATCCCCCAAATGGGTATCTGCACGTCAAAGTGGGAAAACAGTAAAACAACAATTTACTTTGCCTATTACATTTAAAATGCTACAATAATGCTTATAAACCATAAATCAAAAGAGCAGATTGAATCGGAAGCCGAATTGATTTCTGCCGCTCAAAAAGATCTCAGAAAATTTGAGCCTATATATAATATTTATTTCGAAAGAGTTTTTCGTTTTGTTTATCAACGCTTAGACTCTAAGGAAGAGGCTTCGGATATAAGTTCGCAAGTCTTTCTGAAAGCTATGGAAAACATTAAGAAATACAATAATTATGGTATTCCTTTTTCGGCATGGTTATTCCGAATAGCAATAAATGAAATGAGTAATTATTTCACAAAGCAAACGAAAGAAAGAACAATTAATATTGATACCATTCAAATTGAAGGGATACTACTGGAATCTGGAATTGAATTTGAAAACGAAAAAATAGAATTATTAATTAATTCATTAAAACAATTGACTGAAGGAGATTTACTATTAATTGAGCTTCGATTTTTCGAAAATAATTCATTTAAGGAAATAGGCGAAATTCTAGACATTACAGAAAATAATGCAAAAGTAAAAACCTATAGAATACTTGATAGAATTAAACAAATGATTGTTAAACATGCATAAATCTACAGCCATGAAATCAAAGAAAATCAATATAAATAGACCAACAATAAGTTCAGACGAAATAAATTCGTTCAAAAACTTTAATTCAATAATAAACCAAGTAAAAAGCACTAAGCCAATATATAAGAAAACGTGGTTTCTATCAACTTTGGGTGTAACGATAATTGCAGCATCAATACTTATGATTGTAATATTAAATCAAACTCATTGCGTTACAGTAAACAATAAAACAAAAACTCAGGCTATCAAATTCATAAATCCACCAATTCCCCAAGCAAATATTCCATATTTAAGTATTAAAATTAGAAACAATATTGACACCGTAATTCAATTACAATCAGGAACAACTATCAAAATCCCATCGGGTTCAATTCAAAGTCAAACAAGAAAAGCAATAACCGAAACGATAGAACTTCGAATTAGAGAGTTTAATGAACCTGCTTCTGTTTTTCTTTCGGGAATTCCAATGCAGTACGATAGTGCTAGCAGAAAATACACCTTTGAAACAGCTGGAATGATTGATATAGCTGCTTATAAAAACAATGAAAGACTTTGTATTAATCCACAAACACCAATTACGTTAAATATTGTTTCACAAAATAATAGTCCAGAATTTAATGCCTATTATCTTGATACGACAAAGAAACATTGGCAATATAAAGGGAAGCCATCTATTAATAAAAATGGAAACACAACAACAACAAACAATCAAAGAAATGAAAAAGTAAAACAACAGTACAATAATGTTGTTCCATTGATAGCACCGGTATTACCACAAAAAGCAAATCCATTAAAATGGAATATCAAAGTTGATGTTTTACAAAATGAGTTTCCTGAATTTGTTTCGTATAAAGATGTGCTTTTTGAAGTAGATAAACCTTTAGGAAAAGACGATAATGTTTTTGGAAAAACAGAATGGGAAAATATTATTATAGAAAAGACAAACACTACAGGTTTATATTCTCTTTTATTTTCGAAAGGTACACAACAAATTAAATATTTTGTAAGACCAGTATTTGAAGGTAAAGCATATACTATTGCAAAAGCAAAATATGACACAGCTTTTGCAAAATACAAAATAGCATTAAAAACGAGACTTGAGAATGAAGCAAAGATAAAACAGACTTATGAATCAGAAATAGCTGAACAAGAAAATTTATATAACAATACCGTTAATCGAAATATAATTCAGGACAAAATAATTAGAACGTTTAAAATTCAAAATTTTGGAATTTGGAACTGTGACAGAGTTTTTTCATATAGCTCAGAACGGAAAAAGATAAACGCCAATTTTGAGATAAATGGAGTACAAACGAATAATTCGGTTTATTTCGTAGATAAAAAAATAAATGCAGTTATTACTATGTATCCAAACTCCGTTTTATATCATAATCCTAACTCAAAAGAAATACTTTGGGCTATTACTGATGATTTTAAAATCGCCATTTTTAATTCTGAACAATTTAAATCAATTCCCAATGAATTAGATAAATACACATTTAATCTTAAAGAATTGACAGTAAAAATTGATAGGCCAGAAGATTTCATTAACCTGTATAACAATGGTTTTAAGTAATGAAATATTAATTGCGAAAATCTCAATGATTTGCAATAATCACTTTAAACTCAAAATTTAGAATTCAAAATTCAAACCCTTCTTGTTAATAAACCTCAAAAACTTTTACTAGCAGGTTTATGGGAACTTATGTATATTTGCAAAAATTTAAAAATAGTACGATGATTCTCTTCTTTAGCAATCCTGGAAACCGTTGGTATGTAGTTGATTCGCGTGAGCAATTTACTCAAGCAGAAATAGATAAATTGAGCTGGCTTTTCGAAGGCGCCGAACAATACAAAGGCGAGTCGCTTAATGGCTTGTTTGTTGGTCCTCGTCGCGAAATGATTACGCCTTGGAGTACCAATGCAGTGGAAATCACCCAAAACATGGGATTGAAAGGTATTTTCCGAATAGAAGAGTTTGAAAAAGTAGATAACGAAAAAGCTAAGTTCGACCCAATGTTACGAGCATTATATAATGGTCTCGATCAAAAAACATTTACTATCGACAAACAACCCGAAGCAATTATCTATATAAAAGATATTGCTGCATACAACAAGCAAGAAGGTTTAGCATTGAGCGACGACGAAGTTGGATATCTTGATGGATTAAGCAAAAAACTAGGAAGAGATTTGACCGATAGTGAAATATTTGGTTTCTCGCAAGTTAACTCAGAACATTGTCGTCATAAAATATTTAATGGAACATTTATAATTGATGGTGTTGAAAAGCCAGAATCGTTGTTCCAATTAATTAAAAAGACTACAAAAACGAACAACAACCGAGTTGTTTCGGCATATAAAGACAATTGTGCTTTTATGCAAGGTCCCGTTGTTGAGCAATTTGCTCCTGCAACGCAAGACAAACCTGACTTTTTCGAGGTAAAACCACGTGAAGCAGTATTTTCTTTAAAAGCAGAAACTCATAATTTCCCTACGACAGTTGAACCATTCAATGGTGCTGCAACAGGTACAGGTGGCGAAATCCGTGACCGTATGGCTGGTGGACGTGCTTCGTTCCCTATTGCTGGAACTGCAGTTTATATGGTTTCTTATCCACGTTTAGACGGTGGTCGTTCGTGGGAAGGAGTTACACCTGAGCGTGCTTGGTTGTATCAAACACCTGAAGAAATTTTAATTAAAGCATCAAATGGTGCTAGCGACTTTGGAAATAAATTCGGTCAACCACTTATTTGCGGTAGCGTATTAACTTTCGAACACGAAGAAAACGGTAAAACGCAAGGTTTCGATAAAGTAATTATGCAAGCTGGTGGTATTGGTTATGGTTGGAAAATTGACAGCTTAAAAGATACTCCATCGGTTGGCGACAAAGTTGTGTTACTTGGTGGCGACAACTATCGTATCGGTATGGGTGGAGGAGCAGTATCGAGTGTTGCAACTGGCGAATATGCAAATTCAATAGAACTTAATGCAGTACAACGTTCGAACCCAGAAATGCAAAAACGTGCATACAACGTAGTTCGTGCAATGGGCGAAATGGATAAAAACCCAGTAATCTCAATTCACGATCATGGTGCAGGTGGACACTTAAATTGCTTGAGCGAGTTAGTTGAAGCAACTGGTGGACTTATCAATATCGATAAATTACCTGTAGGCGACCCTACCCTTTCGGCAAAAGAAATAGTTGGAAACGAGAGTCAAGAACGTATGGGACTTGTCCTCAATAAAAAAGATACCGATTTAGTAAAACGTATTGCCGATCGTGAACGCTCTCCGATGTATGTTGTGGGAGAAACAACAGGTGACCATAGATTTACTTTTATCAATAATAACAACGGCGAAAAACCTATCGATTTGACGCTTGATGATATGTTTGGAAATCCTCCAAAAACAATCTTGCGTGATAAAGAAATGAATGCTAAATATGCTGAAGTTTCTTATGATGAATCGAACATAGAACAATATATCGAAACCATTCTTCAAATCGAATCGGTTGCTTGTAAAGATTATTTGACCAATAAAGTTGACCGTTCGGTTACTGGAAAAATAGCAAAACAACAATGCTGCGGCGAATTACAATTACCACTGAATAACTGTGGTGTTGTAGCATTCGATTATCAAGGCGAAAAAGGAATTGCAACATCAATTGGTCACGCACCAATTAGTGGATTAGTAAACCCAGCAAATGGTACTGTTTTGGCAATTGCCGAAGCATTAACAAATATCGTTTTTGCACCAATCGAAGGTGGACTTTCGGGCATTTCATTAAGTGCAAACTGGATGTGGCCTTGCAAAAACGAAGGCGAAGATGCACGTTTATATAAAGCTGTTGAAGCTGCTAGTGAATTTTCAATTGCATTGGGAATCAATATTCCAACAGGAAAAGATTCACTTTCGATGACTCAAAAATACAAAGGTGGAAAAGTAGTTTACGCTCCTGGAACGGTAATTATTTCGGGTTCTGGTGAAGTCACAAATATCCGTAAAGTTGTTGAACCAGTATTAAAACCAATAGCTGATAGTTCAATTATCTACATCGATCTTTCGAAAACAGCATTAACATTGGGCGGAAGCACATTTGCCCAAATTGTAAATAAACTAGGAACCGATACTCCAAACGTTGCTGATGCAGCATATTTTGGCAAAGCATTTAATACAATTCAAGCATTAATAGAAAAAGGTTTAATCGTTGCTGGACATGATGTATCGGCAGGTGGATTAATTACTGCTTTATTAGAAATGAATTTTGCGAACACAAAAGGTGGAGTAACTATTTCGCTTGATGGATTTGCAGAAAAAGATATTATAAAAATACTATTCAGCGAAAATCCAGCACTTGTTCTTCAAGTTGGAGCAGAAGCAAAATCTGAACTTTCGAATCAAGGAATTTCTTTCAATGAATTAGGAACTGTTGCTGAAGGAAGAACTGCAAAAATCACAAAAGCAGGTAAATCGCTTTCTCTTGATATTGACAAACTTCGCGATTGCTGGTACAAAACATCGTTCCTATTAGACAGCGTTCAAAGTGGAAAAACAAAAGCTGCAGATCGTTTTGCAAACTATAAAAATCAAGCATTAACATATACATTCCCAACTAATTTTGATGGCAAACTTAGTTCATTTGGACTTAACATGCATCGTACTTCAAAATCGGGAATTAAAGCAGCAATCATACGCGAAAAAGGTGTGAATGGTGATCGTGAAATGGCTTGGAGTATGCATCTTGCAGGTTTCGACGTAAAAGATGTGCACATGACAGATCTAATCAGCGGACGTGAAACATTAGAAGATGTAAACTTTATTGTTTTCGTTGGTGGATTCTCGAATTCCGATGTACTTGGTTCTGCTAAAGGTTGGGCTGGAGCATTTTTATATAACGAAAAAGCAAAACAAGCCTTATTAAATTTCTATGCTCGCAAAGATACAATGAGTTTAGGTGTTTGTAATGGTTGCCAATTGGTAATTGAACTAAATAGCGTTTTGAACATCATGGGATTGAAACACGAAACATCGCCTAAAATGCTTCATAACGAAAGTCATAAATTCGAATCTAACTTTGTTGGTGTTGCGGTACAATCAAGTCCAAGCATAATGTTGAATTCTCTATCAGGAAGCAAACTTGGAATATGGATTGCTCATGGTGAAGGAAAATTCTCGTTGCCCGAAGCAGAAGAAAAATATAATATCGCATTGAAATATACATATGCTCAATATCCTGCAAACCCTAATGGTTCGGAATATAATGTAGCTGGTATTTGTAGCGAAGATGGTCGTCATTTAGCAATGATGCCTCACTTAGAACGTGCAATTTATCCTTGGAACTGGGCTCATTATCCCGATGCTCGCAAACAAGACGAGGTAACTCCTTGGATTGAAGCATTTGTGAATGCTAAGAAGTGGATTACGACAAATAAAAACTGAATATAAAAAACATGAAAACGTTTTTTTATATTCTTACTGTATTTGTTATTTGTATTCAAATAAGTTCATGCGGACGAGAATGTGATCGACCAACTAGTCGTAGCCATAATCGCGATACATTTGATTTACATACTTTTTACCCTAAAGGAACATATAATGGTATAAAGGGGAGTAAATGGACTTTTAATGTCGACTCTACTGCGACGTTAACATATAAAGTTGGAGACTCAACATACGAGTTTACATATAAAGTTAAATCAAAAGAAAAGGTTTTAAGCTACCAAATAAAATATGATATTAAATAATTGGGAGATAAGATGAAATCGAATAAATATTACATCAAAATAGTTACTATTTTTTTTCTATTGATTAGTCCAATATTATTGTTTAGTGATGGAGGAAACCCTCTTCTATATTGTTCAAGCTATACCGATTATTATGCACAACCAACGATTTTAACTTTATATGAATTAGATATAACAAATTTTAAAATCAATGGAAAATCACAAGATTTATCAAAAGATATAGAAATTGAAACACCTTATTACTCTTTAAAATCATCGGGACTTGATACGCTTTTCTTAACAGACATGAAAATAAACGAAGAAAATACAAATATAAATTGTGTTAGTGTCTTTGGTGAGTTTTGTAAATAAAAGCATATATTTAAGTCCCATTGCAATAAATACGAACATGAAATTGACTATAATATTGGCGCTTGCTTTTTTTTGCATTACCGTTGTTTCATGTGAAAAGGAATGTCACAGAGCTCGAAAAACGCTTGATCCAGTGGATTTACACACATTACGTCCCAATGGATTATTTAAAAGTGAAGGCAATAGTTTTAAATATACATTTACGTCCGATTCTACTGCTATTATAACTTATACAATAAAAGATACTACCTACGAAATAACATATAAAGTACAAACGACAGGTTCAACAATTTATAATCAACAGAAATGGAATCTAAAATAAAAAGAGTAAGATTTAAAACGGTTTATAAAAGTTTTACCTTACTTGCTTTTATATTTACGCCTATTTTTATGTATAGCGATGGAGGAACGTTTTCTAGAAGCTGTACTAGCTATAAAGATTATGATTCCCAACCTACAAAGATGGCTAACTTAAGAATGGTAGCAATAGGACTTAAAATAAATGGTAAAGATATAAGTATCCATTCGAAAAGGTCATTTATAACTCCTTTTGGTTATCATACAGATTTACTTTCCATTGATACGCTTTTTTTTCATAACATGATCGTTAATGAAGCAAACACTGAAATTACAGGTATCGATTGTTGGGGATCAGTTAACAAATAAAATATGACAAAGATTTTATTCGGTATAATGATCTTATTCTTTTTAACGCTAATTTCCTGTGGAAGAGAATGTGATAAAGAAGACAAAAAATTAACAGACACTGTTGATTTACAAAAATTACGTCCAAAAGGTATTTATTATTTGAATGGGAATAAATTAAAATATATTACGTTTAATTCTGATTCTACAGCCGTTTACAAGTATAAAATGGGCGATTCCACGTATGAAATTTCATATAAAGTAAAAGTTAAGTGGAAAACAGAATCAAGTCAAATAAAATTTAAACATTAATGAGCATGAATAAGCTAAAAAAACTTTTTATTGCAGCATTAGTTTTAATTCCTTTAGTAACATTTAGTGACGGTGGCAATCCTTTTCTATATTGTTCAAGCTACATTAAATATGATGTTCAACCTACATTAATTTCTGCACTAGAACTTGATGCATATAGTATTAAAATTAACGGCATAGAACAACCAATAGTAAAAGATTCAGTTCGAACTAGTTGGAACACATTACCAGAGTATAAAAGGAACTTGATGTATTTTGATACTCTTAACATCCTTGATATGCAAATAAATGAAGCAAATACAGATGTAAACTGTATTAATATGAATGGCGATTTTTGTAAAGAATAAATTGATATTGAAAGTATGAGAACATTTATATTAACCATTATTGGAGCCTGTTTTATCCTTTCTGCAAATGCACAGGATAGTAAACATATAAAATCGTTTAATGTAACAGTAATCAAAGGGAATTACGACGTTTATGGATTTAATAAAGAATATCAATTTATAAATTTTCAACTACAAGCTGATAGCTTTATTGTTCGATACCTAAACACTATAGATACGATATTTTGGCAAACAAAATTGAATAAAGACAGTGCTGAAAATTTCATAAAAAAACTTAATTCATTTAAGCTTGAAAAAGATTATCAAACCAATGCAAATTTTAACACAATTGAAAACAATACTATTTCAATTTCTATAGATAAAAAAACTCAGAAAAGACTATTTTCTACTCCATTCAACGATTCAATTCCATTCAAAACATGCGTTGTTTGGCTACAAAACTATGCAAAGACACATAGTACAATGAAAGCAAAAAAAGCATTTCTCAATTATTTAATTACAGAATTTGACACAATACAAAGCGGTCCACAGCTAGCAACGATAATCCCTTTTTTAAATTATAAAGATGAAAAACAATTACTGCTTAATTTAAATAAAACAGATGATTGGAATTTAAAACATGGAATACTTAAAGCACTTTGCAAATTTGTAAACATGAATGTGAAACAAGCGATTGCAAAGTTATTTGAGACGAACATTAATATCCCTATTAAAAGTGAATATATCGTGGATGCACTTATTTGCCAAAACAATGACGATTTCACAAAGGATCTATTATTAAAAGCATTAAAGAGCAAAGTACAAGTAACACGCGAAAAGACAGCTAAATATTTAGCAATTCAAAGTATAAAAGAATCTAAACCAGAAGTTCTTGCATACATTCATCGATCATTTTCGGAAAATGAATCAATAAAACCATCGGCGTATTTTGACATTACAGCAAGAATATATGACAGAGAAATGATTTTAGATTTAGTATCATTATATCAAAAGAATAAAACACCAAAACCAAGCAACTCTATTGTATTAAAAGAACTTATGCACGCCATTGAATGTAATATAGAATGCTATAGAAACATTCACAACGAATATGTTTTCCCCGAATTTAAATTCGATTTTGATATTGCTGAAAAGCGTTTGGATGAAAAGATTGCAAATTATTTAAAACAATAATTGTGAAATAAAATCCAATAAAAAAGCCTTCCCAAAATTTGAGAAGGCTTTTTTTATACCATATATAAAAGACCTAGCGACCTACTCTACCAGCAAGTACCCAAGGACTAATTTGTTTTATACCTTTTACCGTTAACTTTTTACCGGTTTCTTCTGATATTGCAGCTATTGCAGCAGCAATAGCTACAGCAATTTCTTGTTCAACAGCTCCAGCAGATGCAGCAGCAGTTGCACAAGGTTTTGGTTCTACGAATGACACTAGTTTCCCTTCTTTTCTTAATTTAAAAAATTTCTCAGCAACTTGTGGTAATAATGCATAAGTTAATACATCTTCATCTTGAGTAATGTAATCAGCTATCTGAGTTTTAATTTTCTCTAATTCAGGTTCGATTAAATCAGCAGGACGACAAGTAATTGGTTTGTCGTCACCAAGAATTTTCTTTGTGATTTCGGCAGAAATAGGAGCTGGAGTTTTTCCATACTCACCTCTAACAATACCTTTTGATTCTTTGGTAATCATTTTATAACGTTCACCCATCAACACATTGAAAACAGCTTGAGTTCCTACAATTTGACTTGTTGGAGTAACTAAAGGCACATATCCAAAGTCAGCTTTAACACGAGGTACTTCTTTCAATACTTCATCAAATTTATCTAAAGCATTTTGCTCTTTAAGTTGAGATACAAGATTTGAAAGCATTCCACCTGGTACTTGGTAAATCAATGCATTAACATCAACACCCATAACTTTTGTATCGAGCATTCCGTTAGCAATCCAACGATCTTTTATAGGTTGGAAATATTCAGCTATTTCACTCAATTTAGCTAAGCTAAGGCCAGTATCGTATTGTGTTCCTTGTAACGTAGCAACTATAGGTTCAGTTGCTGGTTGAGATGTTCCAAGAGCCATAGGCGATATTGCACAGTCAATAACATCAACTCCAGCCTCAATAGCTTTCAAATACGTCATTGAACCAACTCCACTAGTATAGTGAGTATGTAACTGAACTGGAATATCTACAGTAGTTTTAATAGCCTTTACAAGTTCAAATGCGTCATAAGGTTTCAATAAACCAGCCATATCTTTGATACAAATTGAATGAGCACCCATATTTTCGAGTGTCTTTGCACTTTGGCGGAATAATTCAAGGTTATGAACTGGACTTGTTGTATAGCAAATACAAGCTTGAGCATGACCACCTTCTTTGATACAAGCTTTTATAGCCGTTTCAATATTTCGTGGATCGTTCACTGCATCAAAAATACGGATGATATCCATACCATTTGCTATTGCTTTTTGAACGAAATACTCAACTACATCATCAGCATAATGTTTGTAACCCAAAAGATTTTGAGCTCTTAGCAACATTTGCAATGGTGTTTTATTTGCTACTGCTTTGATTTTACGGAGACGATCCCAAGGATCTTCATTTAAGAAGCGGATACATGCATCAAAAGTTGCACCCCCCCACGCTTCTAAAGAATGATAACCAATATTATCGAGTTTTTCAATAATTGGTAACATTTCTTCTGTTCTCATACGTGTTGCAATCAAAGACTGATGTGCATCGCGAAGAACTGTTTCTGTAATTTGAACTTTTGCCATGATTGTATTATTTATTAGCCAATAACAACAAGTAAATCACCAGCAGCCATAATGTTACCTGCAACGGCTTTTACTTCTGTTATTGTTCCATCAACTGGAGATGTTAAATCGTTTTCCATTTTCATTGCCTCGAATTGTAATAAAAGTTGTCCTTTTTTTACAACATCGCCAACATTTACAGCTACTTTTAAAATATTTCCGGGCATTGGTGCGTTAACTTTTTGTCCACCTTCTGTAGCTTTGCTTGCTTTAGGTGCTGATGTTGTAGGAGCCGTTTTTGCTACAGGTGCAGAATTTGATGATGTCGATAATGTTTCTTCTACCTCTACTTCATATTTATTTCCGTTTACTGTAATAACGTATTTTTTCATAATATTTTTGTATTTTAAATTAGTAAGTTTGAAAGCATAAAAATACGTCATTTCCGAATTGTATCTATAAAAAATGGCAATTTTATTTTATTTTTTTTTCAATCATTTTAAGCGTTTTGTATAACAATAATTAAGTCGTATTTTCGTAAATAAATTCAGAATCAAACGCATATTTTCCATATTATTTTTCGCCTTTTTCGTATTTTTATTGAAGGCACAAACGGCAAATAATTTCCGAAGCAAACTTCTATCAATAAAGTCTGACACCACAACATTAGATACTCTTAGTATTATTGCTGGTTCTGTTACTATTTCCGACTTAAATGGTACTATTGTGAGTGCATCGACCTATTCGATTGAATATGGGAAATCGCAAATTATAAGCAAAAACGTAAGGGGCGATTTTAAAATTCAATATAGAGTCTTTTCGGTACTCTTTTCTAATCCCTATTTCCATAAATCATACTTCAAATATATCAATTCTGGTCCCGATAGTTTGAAACGAGTATTTTTTTCAGAGCCTGGTTTATCAACAAATGATTTATATGGAGGTTCATTGGAAACAAACGGTAGTATATCGAGAGGAATTTCTGTAGGAAATAATCAAGATATAATAATGAATTCAAATTTAAACCTTCAATTATCAGGTTATTTAACTGAATCCATTAAGCTTGAAGGTTCGATATCAGACAATAACATTCCCATTCAACCTGATGGGAATTCGCAACAAATTCAAGATTTTGACAAAGTGTTTATTCGTATATACAATAAACAAAACCAAGCTGTTTTAGGTGATTATGAAATAAATAACAAATATGGATCACTCCTTAAATATCACAAAAAAGGACAAGGAATTATGGCTGAGACAATAACAAAAACGGATAAATATACCGAAACGAGTCAAGCATCAATAGCTATTTCGAAAGGTAAAACATGTCGAAAGTTATTTCAAGGGAAAGAAGGAAATCAAGGTCCATATAAAATTACCGGTTGCGATAATGAATTGTATATTGTCGTTCTTTCGGGAACCGAAAAAGTGTTTATTGATGGTCAACTTAAAAAACGAGGTGAAGATGCCGATTATATTATTGATTATAATACTGGAGAAATCCGTTTTACACCCTATTTTACAATAACAAAAGACTCTAGAATTGCTGTAGATTTTGAATATTCGGATAAGAATTATGCAAGATTTATGGTTGCATCGAACAATTCATTCGAGACAAGTAAGAGTAAATCGTGGATTAATATCCTTACAGAAAATGACAATAAGAATCAGCCTTTACAACAGAACTTGAATGACGCTAGAAAAGATTCGTTAGCAAAAGCTGGAGACAATTTGGCTGTTGCCGAAAGTGCAATATTAGATAGCTCAAAAAGCATAAGTAAAACATTTTACAACAAAAAAGACACTATTACAAATGGTATAACATATAATGGAGTTTATGTTCGATCAACAAATAACAATTCAATTCAATATTCGGTAACATTCTCATTTGTTGACACTAACAATGGCGATTATATTCTAGACCAAAGTAATGCCAATGGAAAAGCATATAAATGGATAGCTCCTGATGGGAATAATCATTTTGGGAATTATTTACCCGTAATTATTCTTATTGCTCCCAAAAAGAAACAAGTTATTGCTTTGGGTAATGAGATGAAAATTTCTAAAAACACAAGTTCATATATTGAAATGGCAGTTTCGAACAATGATGCAAATACATTTTCAAATAAAGACGACAAAAACAATAATGGCATCGGATTAAAATTTGGAATTACGCATAAACTCACACTTGACTCAAACAAGCATTCTATTGATATTCAATTCAATCAGAGTTATTACGATAAAACATTTAGTCCTTTTGATGCTTATAAATCAGTTGAATTTGATAGAGATTGGAATATGAAAAGTGTAAAAGCTGGTAATGAATTTTTATCAAAAGCAAGTTTAAAAGGAAATTTATCGATTGGTGAATTAGCATATGATTTTGAATATTTAAATCGAATTGGTGTAGCTACAGGTAACAGACATTCTGTTTATGGAACAATAGCAAAACAATCATATCTTATCACCTATAATGGTAGTATTACACAATCGAGCGATTCATCACATAACAGCAATTTTGATAAATATTCAATCTCAACAACAAAAAAAATAAAACAAATAACCGTTGGTATTAGCACGCAACAAGAATATAATAGTTTTAAAAACAAAAACGACAATCTATCATTAGCATCTTCGCGATTTATTTCACACAAAGCTTTTGTAAGTAAAACGGACAGTAGTAAATGGACTTGCAATATTTCGGCAGAATATCGTCAAGATTATCGCCCCGACACAATAAGTAATGCATTTAAGAACATATCAAATAGTTATGATTATAAAACAATGTTTGGAGTACTTCGAAACCCTAAAAACAAACTGAAAGTTATCGTTAATTATCGTTTAGTATCACCAATTGAAAAAGAGTATAGTAAAAAAGAGAATAATGTTTCGGCAAGATTAGAGCATCAACTTGTCCTATTTAAAAGACTAATAATGGCAAATACATTTTACCAATTAAGTTCAGGAGTTGAAGCAAAAAAAGCATATTCATTTGTTGAAGTAACTCCTGGTTTAGGAGTTTATATGTGGAATTCAGAAACCGATTACAATAAAAATGGTAAAGCAGATATCAATGAATTCGAAATTGCAAAATTTAAGTATCAGGCTAATTACATTAAGGTATCAATTCCTACAGAACAAACAATTAACACTATTTCAAATCAATGCAGTGAAGTTCTTATCATTGATCCTCATTTCATATCTAGCAAAAACAACAAATCCTCTCGATTTTTATCTCGATTTTACAATATTTCAAACTATAAATGTTTATTTAAAACAATAGATAATAATTACTTGACCAATAGTAATCCATTTCGTTCAACAAAAAACGATACAATGTTAACATCAATCGTTTCGAATATATCGAACACCGTATATTTTAACCGAACAAGTTCAATATTTTCGTGTAACTACACTATTTCAAGAGAAAACAATAAAACATTAACAACAAATGGTTGGGAATCATTTAACCAACTTAAGCACATTTTAACTAATCGTACCGTTTTGTTTTCAGCATTTAGTTTATACACAAAGGTAGAAAAAGGTTTAAAAACATCAAAAAATGAAGCTGGATTTATGGATAATAAGAATTATCACATCGATTACAAAAACCTTGAACCGAAAATAACTTGGCAACCAAATCCCTATTATGCAATTGATATTATATCGGGAATCAATGATTTGAATAACGATTCAAAAGAGCATGCGTTGAAAGAAAGTCTTGGATTAGAAATGCGTATTAGTGGAGAAGTATCACCTTGGAAATTAACAGTAAATGGGAAATACATTAAGATAAAATATAATGCAGAAACAAACACTTCGTTAGCATACACAATGCTCGATGGATTACTCCCGGGCAATAATGTAACTTGGGAAGCTAATTTCCAGAATAATTTAGGCAAGAATCTTCGCTTAAATCTTTTATATCAAGGACAAAAATCAGAAGGTTCAAAAGTACTGCATACCGGAAATATTCAATTAAGTGCTTTCTTTTAAAGTGAAACAGTTTCGTTTCTTCTAAACTCAACCTTATCTCTATGAGTAAGATACATTACTAGGAATGCGACGACATAAAATGGAATCAAAGGAATTTTATATCGCACAAGAGCGCCAAAATTTGCAGTCACTAAACCTACCGAAAACGCAAAGAATAAAGAAAACACTATACTTAACATCATAATATAGGGCTTGGAGACAAATGTCTTAAAAAAGAAACCCGGGCCTACAGAAAAAATCGTAAAAATTGTCAAACAAAAAAGGAATACATTTTCGGCTGCCGAAATAATCATCAATATATTATTAGCTTCCCAAGGATAGGGGCGAAATAAACCTGCCTCAATTGCCTTTGGAATTTTCTTTATAACACCTCCCAAAGTTGGATCAAAAGGTCCAATATCAAATGAATTTTCACCGTATGCTTCGCGCGTTAAATCTTGTTGAACAACAACTGCTTGATTTAACATTGCATCAACAGATGTATAATAACCTCCAGCGATAGAACCCAGCATCATAAAAACATACATTCCAATAGCACAAACTATTGTAAAGATAAAAGGATAAAGAATAATACGTACAACATTGTTACTAACTCTACCAATAAATTCAAATGCATACCATAATCCAACACAAATTGCCATAGCATAAAAATTAAAAGGCTTTATGACCATCATGATATAAATAGATAATGCCATTTGAAATATATACTTTATACTTGAAGGCCTCAGTCCCGTTTTTACATAATTATAAAAGCCATATACAAACCATCCTAAAGCAGCAAGCATAAATGAATCTTTTGTAATACCACTCCCCCAAAATGCAACAGAAGGCATGAATAACATTCCTACCGCACAAGCAACAATATAATTTGGATACTCTTTTACAAAGACAGTAAATAGTTTCCAAATGCCTGTATAAGTAGCAACTGCAACCAACAAAGAACCAGTATAATAACTCTGAAAACCTAAAAAAACAAATGGAGAAGAAAATCGTGCAACGGCAAACGAGTTTGCTTTGGCAGAATAATATGGCCAACCTGTTGTAATATCAAATGCAGAAAAAACTTCTCGATTGAATTCGCCAAACATAATTCTAAAATAAATATCAGGATGTTTATACATCATATTAATAATACAATTAGCTGCTTGAAAATAATTTGTTGTATCACCTCCGTAATAATGGAATGTATATATATATGTAAAATATAAAACACCTACAAGCTTAAACAACAACCCTGGCATAAAAAAGCGGTACTCGGGATTGGTCTTAATGTATTTATTTTGAAACACATAACCAAATCCAACTATAGCAAGAATATATACTGGAAAAAGAACAAAGTCCCATTCTGTATGTATTGCCCAAAATTTTGTAAAATATACTTGTAATAACATGTTTTAATTTTTAAGCAATCTGCTAATTGAGGTTTTTCAATCGATGCAAATTAAACAAAAAACAACGAACTCAACAAAACTATTATTTCCATTATAATTGAGTAGAGTATTTCTTCATTTCTTTTGCCATTTGAAAAGATGTTTCTGATAATTCACCAAGATAATTCCAAAAATCACGACTATGGTTTTTATGAACAGTATGTGCCAATTCATGTAAAATAACATAATCAATAAGATGAACTGGCAGTTTCATTAAATGTATTGATAAATTTATATTATTATCAAATGAACAACTACCCCATCGAGTTTTAGTATCTCGAATTGTTACTTTATTATAAAAAAGCTCCTTTTCGTCAGCTAATTGTTTTATTCTAATTGGCAAATATTTCTTAGCTTCACTTTTCATTGCAAATAAAACGCCTTTTTTAATTGCTTCTTGAACAGCTAAATCCGTTGCAGTAATTGTTGGAGGATGTTTTACTGAAATAATATTCCCAGCAACTTTCAATAAAATTTGGGATGATTCATGAGTAGTTATTTCCAAACTATGAAATAAAGTAACGTTGGAACGACTCTTATCAAAAACTATTCGTCGGCTAGCCGAAACTTGTTTCATTTTCTCAACAGCTTCTTTAATCCATTCTTGTTTTTTTACAAGAAATGTTTCAGCTTCTGAAAAAGATGTACGCCAAGGTAATGAAACCTTAACAATACCATCGGCTTTTACTTTTATTGAAATACCTCGTGAACGTTTATTTTTAGAAAGTAAAACATCGCCAATTCCTGGCATCAAAACTGTTTTACTTTTCGACACAGGTTTATTGATTTGAGATATACGACTCAATATGTCTATGCTTCTTTTCAGGGAAAATATCATCGATAGTTACCAAAATTCCAGTTTCTTCAACACCACCAAATCCATGATTTATTGCTGTTCCAAAACTCTTCATTGTAGGTGATAGATTTACATAAGAATTAATCAATGGTGGAATATTCGATCCCATTTGACGAATTACTTTTGAAAGAATTTTATAATCTTCTTTAAAGTCTGTTCCTAAAAAGTTCTTAGCAATTTCTGCTCTATCATTATGTAATAACACAGGAACTTTGGGAGTTATAAGTCCTTCACTGTCGCCAAAATAATGATCTAAAAGATACAAGATACAATCTCTACCATATTGATTATAATGAGTATACATTGTAACTTTACCATAAAAATACTTTAAGAAAGGTGAATTAGTAATAATTGCTCCTAAACCATCCCAAAGATTATCTAATGCATAAAGTCCTTTTCGTCCTGCTTTGCTTGATTGATAATCGGGTTGAACAAACGATCGACCTAATTCTAATATAGTTGGAAGATACTCAACTTTGAACTTTTCAGAAAAATCAAATAACTCAGTTGTTGCTAAATGGTATTCGCCTTTACTATCGCGAGTTTCAATACATTCAATATATCTATAACCACCTAAAATTTCTTCAGCATCAGGATCCCAAACAATAAGTTGTTTATATGGAATTGGAGCTGTATCAAATTCATCAATATCAACTTCTTTTCCTGTTCCACCACCTGCTGCACGAAATGTTACTTCTCTTAAGCGACCAATTTCTAGCATTATATTTGGTGCTGTTAAATGATTAACAACATATATTTTATTTGAACCAAAATTAGTATCACGAAGAAATGCTTCGGGAGTTAATTCTGCTTTTATTTTATCTTTTGATATTGCTGAAATAATTTCTTTCATATATTTTTTTGATTAGCCCTCCATTGTATAAGAAAGTTCCTTTACATATTGAGCCCACTGATCTGGTTTTTTTGTATTATCAAACGTTGTGTATGGAATAGGCTTTCCAAATCGTAGTACAAACGTTTTACCTCTATTTTTATATAATTCATCGACTAGAAATAACATTTCAAGGTTAACCTTGATTCCTAGTTTCTTTCTAAGAGCTGCAAAGTTATAAAAGAATTTTGAATTATTTCCTTTTATATAAACTGGAATAACATCTCGTTCATACTTTTTAGCTTGCGATATAAATGTTTTCTTCCAATCAAGATCTTTTATTTTCCCATCAATTTTTCTTGAAACCATTCCAGCAGGAAATACTAAAACTTGATTTTCGGGATTTGAATATGCACTATCAATTTTTTGCTGATAGTCTTTTGTATTTCCACCTAATTTATTTACAGGCAAAAAAACATCGTCAACGCCAGGCAAATACATTAATAAATCGTTAACCATGAATTTAACATGGGGATAATATCTCGACATTGCAGCAATAAATATTATTCCGTCGGGTCCACCAAGAGGATGATTTGATGCAAAAATATATTTTCCTTCTTTGGGAATATTTTCCTCACCTTCGATTTCGATTTTCCAATCAATCATCGATGTGAATTTATTAAAAAATGGAAGTCCTGGATAATCTAAAAGAACATCAATATCGCGATTTAAATCATCTTGATGTACAATTTTCTTCAAATAACGAAGTGCAAAACCAGGAAGAAACCTATATAATTTAGGATTTTTCTTTTTTAAAACAGCGTCTAAGTCTATAAATTTCTTAATCTCTTTTGCCATACTTATTTATTAAGCTCCACAAACCTTTTTATATGTTTCATCATAATACGACCCCAACGTTTCCCAATCGAACATTGCCGACATTTCTTCTGCTCTGTTTCTTAATGCAATACGTTCACGTAATGACATTGTAGCAAAGTTAAAGAGTTGTTCTGTAAGTTCATTAGCAGCATCGTGGAATCCACTATTACGTCTATGATTAACAAAAATACCATTGTGTGAATAATCGTCAACATGATTAATAACATAATCGCCAAAACCTGACAAATCGCTTGTTACAGCAGGTAATCCACTTGCTAAACATTCCAAAGGTGTATAACCCCAAGGCTCATAGTAACTAGGAAAAACGCCAAGATTACATCCTCGTACAAATTGACCATAATCCATGCGGAATAACGGATTTGTTTGAGATAAGAAATCGGGATGATATACAACTTTAACTTTATCTTCGGGTTTATTGATAAGATTAGCCATTCTCACATAATTAAGAATGTCATCTTTATCGTCGTTCACCATGTTGTGAGTAACAACAGGAGGTAAACTTTGCGATTTCCACGATTGCATTAATCGACGCAATTTGAATTCCAAATGTTCGTCAACCAAGCTATTTAAATCGGGCATCTTTAATTTCGATTCCGATGCTATTGATGTAAAGGTACGCTTGCTTAATTGAGATAGAATTTCGTCGCAAGTATCGCGGACTTCTTCCATCAAGAAGCGAGAATTCAACACATTTGAGTTAATAGAATTGTGAGGTTGTGGTGTTATAAAGAAACAAACGATAGTAACATCCGAATTTGCTTGCTTTAATCTCCAATTCAAACGAGCTAAAGCTTCAAGAGTAAGGTTAAATCCCTTATTATGAAACTCAAAACGTCCCGAAGTAAAGAAATATAATGTTTTTTGTAAATCGAAAGAATAGCTTGGGAAGAAATGTCCCATCACAAATTCGTGAATTTGCTCTTTGTATTTCAAATGCAGATTTTGAAACTCATGCATTGCCTCAAAACGTTTGATATTAATACCATTTGGCAATAAAACCTCTGGTTTTCGACCGACTAAATGAATACATTCAAGTGCCGTAACTTCACTTACGGTTGTAAATATATGAGCTCCATGAGCCGCTGCACGTTCAATATATACCGATGGCTCAATATTGAAATGTTTAGCTTCTTTTGCCCAATTATAATTTGGCAAATTGTTATAGAAATTTAAATCGTTCATTGCTAAATAACGACCTAAAAGTGTAGCATGAGTTGTGAAAACAATTCGAACAGGAAGTTTATTTCGTTTCATTTCAGGAATTGGAACTCCAGCCATCCACTCATGGAAATGAGCTATTACTGGTGTTTTTCCATTACATTCAGGCAAACAAAACATAGAGAAAAATTCTTTTACCTGATATCCAAACGAAACAACTTTATTGATTAAATCATCGTCGCTTAACGATATTTTATGATGTTCCCAGAACTCATATTTCATGTGTCCTAGTTTGTAATAAACATGATATGGATTGAATAGAACAACTTTGGGATGACCAGTTACTAACCAATGTCCATAATACACATCGTAACCATTGTCACGCATCATTTGTACTGCACGACCAATAGGATCAGATAAATCGGTAATAGGTTCTAATTCGGCTCCAACTTGATGAGGAAAATACGGACCTATTAAGCAATAATTATCACGACGTTTTTTAACTACTGAAGGTACTTTTGAACGAATTACGGTGTAAATACCACCAACCTGATTACAAACTTCCCATGCGATTTCGAATAACATTGCAGATTGTGAATCAAACACTTCCATAACTTCTGGTTCAACAACCTCTGCCGATTTTTGTTTCTTTGCCATGCACTACTATTTATTTTGCACGAATGTTCTTCTTTAAAACGTGCCTATTCAACCATTTTACCCGCAAAGTACGCATATTTTAATTCAAAAAAAACATTCTTTATAAATTTTCAAAGCAAAATAAGTATTTGAACGTAACACATTTTAGAATTCAATCATTATGCCTATTGTTGGCAAAACAGTACCCGAACTTGATGGGTATGATTTCAATACATATTGTTGTCCATTTTCAGATAATAAGTAGCTTCCATCAGTACTTTTTTCTCTAACAATAATATCTTGCGATTCACCTTTATTATTATACAAATTCTGAATATCCATATACATCATCAACGACCATTTATTAAAGAAATATTGTTTATCTACCCGAACATCTAACTGATGAAAAGCTTTAAATCGGCGTGAATTTATTTGCGATTTATCGTCAACAGGTCCACCATTTACATCCCATACATACGTGTACGATGATTGTTGTAAATTATAGGGCGTATAAGGTAAACCTCCAACTAATCGCCATTTAAAACCTACGTTCCAATTTCTCTTAAGTTTTGCTGTTGCAGTTTCAGTAAGAATATATTTACTATCCCAAGATGTTGAAATATATTCGCCTTTATTCAAAAACTCGCTACGTCCAACGGTTAATGAAAGTGTAGAATTTACATTTTTTGTGCGAATTCTATTCATCAATTCAACTCCAAAAGCACGTCCCTTACCACTTGATTTCACTTCTTCATTTCCCACTACACCATATTGTGCTCCTTGAGTTGCAAGCGAAATTGAATCTTTAACCGATGTTGGATAATTGCCATATATCTTATAAAACCCTTCAATTGTAAACTGAACTCCTTCTTTCATTCGATATTCTAATCCAGCAATAAAATGATTAACCGAAATGTAAGACACATTATTTGTTTTATTCACAAACTCATCGTTTGCATTTTTATAGCCAAGAGTTGTATATGCTGGCAACTGATAATATCGACCTGTATTTGCATTTACACTAAACTTTTCGGAAAGCTGATAAGATGCAGAAAAGCGAGGAGAAAACTGATTAAAGACATTTTGCATGCTCTTGCTAAAATTATTTCCATCGATGCGAGCTCCAAGCGATAGGGTTAATCCATCATCAAAATACTTAGCACTTGTTTGCAAAAAGGCTCCATATTTAACCAAATTTAAATTTGAATTATACACAAAAAAAGTATCTTTCCCTAAGAATGAAACCTTTGAACTTGTGTTGTTTGTATACTTAGCTAATTCGGAACTTACGCCATAAATAAGCTTGATATTTCCAATTCTGGTTGATAGTTCGTATCTCATTTTATTTTCCATTTCTTGCGAGAGATAATCGAGATTTTTAGGTTTCGATTTATCATTATCGGGATATTTATAAATGGAATTATTTAACATATTTCGACTAACAACAAGTGTTTGACTCGTTTTTTCGCCATAATGTTTATATACACCACCAATAGTATAACTCCATTGTTCATATACAGGAATTGATGCTAGAATATATTCTTGATCGGGAGTTGGATTTTTGATTCCAGTATTCAATTTAAATTGATCGAGAGCACCAATACTAATAAGAGTAAATTCATCTTTCTTACCTAATTTATATCTGAATTTTAATTGATAATCGTTGTAGGTTGGCAAAAATGGTAGCCCTAATGAACTGAACAAAAATTGCAAATACGATCGTCTAACAGAAAGAATAAAATCGCTTTTCTCTCCCAAAGGACCATCAAGGGTTAAAGACATATCAGAAGCACCTACACTTCCACGGAATTTTAGCTTATCGCGATTACCATTTTTCTGTGTAAAATCGAAAACACCACTTAAGGCATTACCTCTATTTGCAGGAAATGCACCTGAATAGAAACTTACACCCGAAATAAAATCTGCATTAACAATTCCAACCGAACCACCCGAAGCACCTTGCGTTGCAAAATGATTGAGATATGGAATTTCAACACCATCTAAGAAGAAACGACTTTCACTTGGCCCACCACCACGAATAATGATATCGTTACGAGCTAATGTTGAAGCCCCAACTCCTGGAAAGGATTGAATTACTTTCGAGATATCGCGGTTACTTCCTGGATTTGTTTCAATTTCGGCTAAACCAATAGTTTTTAATGATAATGGACTCTCTTCCGTTTTCTTAAAAACAGATGTTTTTACAACAACTTCATCAATTTGCTTTGACGATTGAACCAAAGAAATTTCGACATAAGCCACTTTAGCATTGCTTATTAAAACATCTTGCGAAACGGTTGTTTCATACCCAACAAACGAAGCAGTGACCGAAATATAACCAGGTTTTAAACCAGTAAAAATAAAATTCCCATCATTGTCTGTCGCAACTCCAGTTGTAGTTCCAGTAATAATTACATTTACAAATGGAAGAACCTCATTTGTTGTAGCATCAAGAATTTTCCCTTTCAAAACACCATTTTGAGAAAAGGTGCTAATTGAAATAAAACTCAATAGAATATATAATAGATATTTCATACTTAACTTTTTTTTAATAATCTGTAAATATTTGACTTTCGTTTGTTTGTAAACTTACAGATAAACAGATTCAAAAAAAAGCATTAAGTGCATATACTAAAGCTATTTTACTCATACCTTTGTAAAAATTAATAAGAAAAATACAATATGATAATTTCAGAACAAACCATTTCTAATTTCAAAGAAATAATTGAATCGAATCAACAATTTGCAATATTGGTTCACGTAAATCCCGATGGCGATGCTATAGGTTCAGCATTTGGATGGCACAATTTATTTAAGAATTTAGGAAAAGAATCGAGAGTAATAGCTCCGAACGATTGTCCCGATTTTTTCAAATGGATAAACGATGCAAATACTTTGCTTTGTCACGATACAAAAGAAGCTGAAGTTGCCGATGTACTTTTAGCTGCACAAGTTTTACTTTGTGTCGATTTTAATCATATTGACCGATCAGATAAAGTAAAAACCTTGGTCGAAAACTTCAAAGGCAAGAAATTAATGGTCGATCATCATCCATATCCACAAGATTTTGCTCATGAAATTATTTCAATTCCCGAAGCAAGTTCAACATCAGAAATCACATATTGGACAATTTGTCAATTAGGCTACAGAGAACTTTTGACAAAATCGATAGCAGAATCGCTTTATACTGGAATACTAACCGATACCGGAGGCATGAGTCACAATTCGTCGCATCCTGACACATATTATGCCGTTGCCGATTTATTAACCTGCGGAATTAATAAAACAGAAATTCACGACTTGGTTTTAAACAATTATCCAGAGGGAAGAATCCGTTTATTAGGAGATATTTTAAGTAAGAATTTAAGGGTATTATACCAATATAATACAGCTTATATGTTTATTACCGAAGGACAACAAAAATATTTTGGCTACCGTCCTGGCGATTCTGAAGGTTTTGTAAATATCCCTTTATCGATTAAAGGAATTAAATTTTGTGCCTTTTTCACCGAAACACCCGAAATGGTAAAAGTTTCGCTTCGTTCAAAAGGTGATTTCCCTGCAAACAAATTTTCAGCAGAGTTTTTCAATGGAGGCGGACACCATAATGCTGCTGGTGGAAAAATTAAAGGCAAGCTTTTCGACGCAATGCATTTGTTTGAAGAAGGTGTGAAAGCATATCAAGATTTGTTAACAGAATAACCATGCAAGCAAACAATCAGCAAGAATTTGATGTTGTAAAAGATATTTTCCTAAAATATCTTGAAAAATTTGAACATCGAAAAACTCCCGAACGCTTTGCAATTTTAGAAGAAATATACACACGCCCAGGTCATTTCGACATTGAGGATTTGTACATTTCAATGAAAGCAAAAAAGTACCGAGTTAGCCGTGCTACCTTATATAATACAATGGAATTGCTTTTAAAAGCCGATCTTGTTATTAAGCATAGTTTCGATTCGGCTTCATCGTTTTTCGAAAAGGCATATCATAACACACAACATGGTCATTTAATATGCACCAAATGCAGTGCTGTATTGGAATTCTGCGATCCCAGAATTCATTTAATAAAAAGTTCAATAGAAAATTCGCAAAAATTCACAATTATTAAACATTCTTTGTACTTTTACGGTCTTTGCGAAAATTGCAATGCTAAGTAATTAAATAACTGACTAGATGAAAGTTGACGTTCTTTTAGGACTCCAATGGGGAGATGAAGGTAAGGGAAAAATCGTAGATGTATTGACCCCTGACTATAATGTAATAGCTCGTTTTCAAGGTGGACCAAATGCTGGTCACACATTGAAATTCAATGATACACAACATGTTTTGCATACTATTCCATCGGGAATTTTCCGCGAAAATGCAATGAACATTATTGGAAACGGTGTAGTAATCGATCCAAAAATTTTTAAGACTGAAATCGAGAAGATTGAAGTTTTAGGTATAGACATTCGCAAGAAATTGCAAATATCGAATCGTGCCCATTTGATTATTCCAACACATATTGCACTTGATCATGCTTATGAAGCTGCTAAAGGTGACAATAAAATTGGTTCAACAAAAAAAGGTATTGGCCCAACATATACCGACAAAATTGCTCGTGTAGGTTTACGAATTGGTGACATTAAACACGATTTCGAAAAGAAATATCAAAAATTAAAAGAAACACATTTAGAAATTCTTAAATGTTATGATTACGATTTTGATATTGAAGCTTACGAAAAACTTTGGTTCGAAGGAATTGAGTTAATCAAAACCTTTACAACTATCGATTCTGAATTTGTAATTAATCAACACATAAAAGAAAACCATTCAATACTTGCTGAAGGTGCTCAAGGAACATTGCTTGATATTGAATTTGGTTCATATCCTTTTGTAACATCATCGAATACAATTACTGCTGGTGCATGTACTGGATTAGGAATTGCTCCAAATAAAATTGGAAAAGTATTCGGAATTTTCAAAGCATATTGTACTCGTGTTGGAAGTGGACCATTCCCTACCGAATTGTTCGACGAAGTTGGACAAAGCATGCGCGATATAGGTCGTGAATATGGCTCAACAACTGGTCGTCCTCGTCGTTGCGGATGGTTAGATATGCCTGCATTAAAATATTCAATAATGCTAAATGGTGTAACCGATTTAATTATGATGAAATCGGATGTACTTTGTAATCTTGATACATTAAAAGTTTGTACAAGCTACAAAAGCGACGGACAAGAAATTGATTATATCCCATTTAATGATCAAAAAGTAGAACCAATCTACCGCGATTTTAAAGGATGGAAAACTGATATAAGCAATGCAGCTACATACGCTGAACTTCCAACAGAATTTAAAGCTTACGTTGACTATATTGAAAAAGAAACTGGTGTAAAAATCACCATCATTTCAGTTGGTCCTGAAAGAGATAAAACGATAATTCGATAATACAATTTTTGAATAAATCAGATAAAAGAGACAATCGCTAACGGTTGTCTCTTTTTGTTTTAGAACGGAGCATTATATTATAGTGTAATCCTTCGAAGCTCGATTTAGCTTCATACAAAATAATATCTGCGGTATCGGTTTCAATTCTTTTGAAATTGATTCCCATGTGTTCATTTTCATAGATATTGGAATAATCGTTTGTAAAAATCGGATTTTGAGAATGTGCCACAAACGTCTTTCCACCGTCAGTTGAAAGATACTTTCCCCATTGCGTATCATCAACATTTCCAGAAACATCCAAATACATTCTTTGGGTAATATAATGATGCCAAAATCCCATCTTGAATTTCTTCATTCCAGCAATCATTAACAAAATACTATCGTTACGAACTTCTACATTAACCGGCTCAGAACATAATTCTGAACTTCGCCAACCAGTATGTTGTGAAATTATAGGATTATTAGATGCATTTGTCCAATGTATTAAATCAGACGAGCGAGCCATGCCAACATTTTCAGAGCCTTTAGAATTTTGTCCATCATAGAAAAGAATAAATCCACCTTTATATGCTCGAACTTTAGCAAAAGAAACAGCATTGTCGTTCCACGTTCCATTTTCCCCTGGCGTCAATATTGGTTTATCAATAATTCTGTATGGTCCTATTAAACTTTTATCTGAAATAGCTAAGCCAATATTTCGTTTACCAAAATGATCAAATCCAGTTAAAAACACATACCATTTCTTTTTAAATCGAATAATATCTGTAACAAATGGTGTTTGATTTATTTTACCAGATTTATCGAATCCAGCCCAAGAACATTGACTAAAATCTTTGGCCGTAAAAATAGGTTTAGCATTATTAGCAGGTTTCCAGTCGACCAAATTATCGGACATTGCTGCGTAAATCTGAATCTTTGATGTATCATTTTCGTTTGCAAGCATTATCCATTTTCCTAATAAGCTATCGTATTCAACAGAGCAAAAAAACATACTTTTTCCACTAAACTCAGGCCAGATAGATGGATTAATTATCGGTTTTCGAATATAATTTATATAGCCACTTGGATTTGAATTCCATAAAACGATTCTTTGTCCCTTTGCAGGAAAACCATTTCCACGAAATAAAGATCCTAGTTTGATCCGATTATTTATACTGTCAATAGCTATAATTCTACGACAATTTTCAACACCAGCATCGTAAAATGGTTTATTGCTACCCCATCCTACAAACCAATTGAAATAATTTGATTTATGTAACACAACGTTTTTAGGAAATTTAAATTGAATAGTAGAGTCAGTACAATTTTCAACTATCAAATATGTTCCTTCAATGGTATTATCTTGTTCTTGATTTACAATCATGCATGGTGAATCGAAGACAGCGTTAAATTGCTTTTTATCAATAGTTCCAGAACATGAAAAGAGAAGAATTAAAACCCCAAAAAGTAAAATTTTGTTCATTTTTTATTTTTTATGAAGATACAATTTATATCAATTTAGTGAATACTGAATTTGGCGAAAATTATCATTTTAAAAAACGAAAAAAGAAAAGAGTGAAACAAAATGAGTCTTAGAAAAGTAAAAGTAAATGATTATTCACATCCGAACATAGTATTCATTTAAACCATTAAGACTATGAAAAAAATTTACATTTTGATTTGGATCTTCCAAATCACAGGACTAACATTTGGTCAAAGTAATCAATCAGGGTCATCCTATCAAAAAGGACGATCGTTTAAATCTTTTGAGTTAGACATTAAAAATTCATCGACTCAAAATCATTTAAAAAGTGATAAAGGCCCTTTTAACAAAAAGCTTGATAGTATTCTAACAGAACAATTCGATTCTACAAAAAAAACTTGGTCGATAACAGGTAAAAAAATCTATAACTATGATACTTTAAATAACAATACAGATATTATTTCATATTGGCGACAAGATAAAGATAGTGCTTGGAAGGGATCGGAAAAAGAACATTTCGATTATTCATCAAACAATCAAATGATATCAGATATGGAATATTATTGGGATGATGTTTCGAAACAATGGATTGGAGATTATCGAACAGAATACACATACGACAATGCTGGTATTAAAACATCAAAATTAAATTCAAATTGGTGGCCTGATTCAAATTCATGGGTAAAAGCAGGAAAGGCAGATTTTTCTTATGACAATAACTTAAACGACACATTAGACTATTATTACTCATGGGATTACATCAATAATATTTGGGTAAATAACACGAAAGTAATAAACGAATATAATAGTAACAAACTATACAAATCAACTACGATATTGTATAATACAGACTCTTCAAAGTGGATAAATCAATTCAAATCAGACCTTATTTACGTTAATGGATCATTATCGCAAAAAATTGATTCCACTTGGAATAAAAACGCTTGGACTATTTCGAATAAGACCGATTTTGTTTGTAATACTGATGGTAAACCCATTTACCGAAACAGTTATTATTGGGATATTGTGGATAAAGTATGGATACCTTCGGGAATAGATACCGCTGTTTACACAAATCATGGAGATATTATAGATTTTGATTCTTACCAATGGGATAACGTAAATAATAAATGGCTTTATGGTTACGAAAAATATAAGTATCAATATGATTTGACAATAACTTCGGCATCAATTATTACTCCTATTGGTTATTCGGCAAATGATAAAATAATTGGAATTTCACAATATGGCGTAGATATAAATAGTAAGCCTTATGAAACGTATCGGTCTACATATTTTTACACCGATATTCAAATTGTTTCTGTTCCAGAAATTCAAAATTTCGATTTAAAGACATATCCAAATCCAAACAATGGCTCCTTTACCGTTTCATTTAGTAATCCTAAAAACGAAACAGTTACAATTTGTTTAATAGACATTGAAGGAAAAACAATTGGGCAATATAAATGTTCTGATGAATTATTTGAATTTAAAGAAAGTTCAATACCATCTGGCATTTATTTAATTTCAATTACTGGCAACTCAATAAACAATAAAGGGAAAATAATTATACGATAACAGATAAAAAAAATGAGGATTTCATTATTAAAACAGTAAATATTTTACAATGAAATTCTCGTTTTTACTTCAAAAGCTCAATCGAACTAATTCCATTTGAAGACATTAGCCTACAAATATACATTCCATGAGCGAAATCATTTGTAAGTAGATTCACAGAATACGTTCCAGCATTTTGATTCGTATGAACTAGCGTACAAACTTTTTGTCCAAGAATAGTATATATTGAAACATCAATATCATCGTTGCTTTCGAGATTATAAGAAATTGTAGTTTGTTGATTTGCCGGATTTGGAGAAACCGTAAATTCATTTACAACGCCATTAATTATTCCTGAATATGTAGGTAATGGTTCAACTAATTTAGTAGTATCATAAACTTGAGCAGTATCGATATTGTTAATTATGATATTATCGAACCAAAGAGTTGTTGAAGGTAAAGCCTTTTGTTCTGCAACGATTTCTAATTGACCAATTGTTGACCAATCGAATTCACCATTTGCATTGAGCCATGTTCCATCCCATGCACCTGTTTCCTTCATTGCACTAAATGGAATTCGTACGTGATGCCAGTATTTATCCATCGGCACTTTTGATTTATCAAGAGTATAGCTCATTCGCCAAGGATGACTTGTTGCATCTGTTGTTTTCTTTTGAATAAATCGAACTTCAAATGTTGCTGTTGGATTATCTCCACGAACCATCATATCTATTGCATAATTTTCTGCTTTTAATTGACTTAAATCTTTATCATAAACAAATTGAAAAAGCATTTTACTATATTGAGTTGGATTTTTCCACTGGATTGAATTTGTTCCATTATTAGGTTGTTTTGTACAATATAAATCGAGAACGGCAGTATCCGACCAACTATTTTCAATTACATTCTTTTCAACATAATCGGTATAAATAGGAAAACCAACACTATCGGGCAACTTCTTATAAACGAATTGAGCTGGCTCATTAAAACCTAAAGTCTTTACCAATGGCATATTCAAGTCATAATTAAACTGTTCATTCGAACCCTTTACAAATAAGCCAAAACTTCCTTGATAATCCCATGTTGTCCAAGGGATTTGGTTGGCATCTAAATATTGACGAACAATAGTATACCAATAAACTCTATCATCATTAGTGCTATTTAAATTATAGACACCATATTCGCCACAATAAATCTTAACTTTTCGTTGATTCCGAAAAGCTATAGCAATATCAATGAGTTTTTTAACACTTGAATCGGTTCCTGTTGTATTATATTTTTTCAATTCTGTTTCAACCCAAGTTCCTTTTGCATTTGATGGACATGCTGGCATTTTAGCCGCATCATACGGATAAGGAACGCCAGATAATGAATCCATATATGTTGCCCAATTAGCTCCTTGATGAGTAAATAAAAAAGGATCGTAAAAATGGAAGGTATAAATAAGATTGGTATCGGAGTAAACAGGAATATTCTTCATTTCTGTATAAGCATTATAATTTGATGCTCCTACAATAATGGTATGTTTTGTATCAATTGTTCTGATTGTATCGATAACCGTTTTTTGCATTTTACCCCAAACTGCCGTTGTAGGTCCGTGAGGTTCGTTGAGTATTTCATATAAAATATAATTCGAACGATTTTTGTAATGCTGTGCCATTTGAATCCACTCTTTTCGAAGTGGCACATCAAAATTAGTTGGAGTATTTACATTGGGATCGAAAGTATGATTATCTAAAATGAGATGTATTTGCAAGTCTTCTGCCCAAGTAACAACTGAATCGAGAAATTGAAAGAACAATGGTGAAATGGTATAATTTGGTGCTCCATTAGTCATTGCATGCAGATTTATAGGAAATCGAATTACATCACAACCAAGACTTTTAATATTCTTAATATCTTGTTTCGAAAACTTTGTAAATTGAAGTTGTTTGAGACTACTTGCTTGAAACCAATTGGAAAGATTGACTCCTTTTGTAAACACATTTTGTGCACAAACGACAGTTCCAAATGTCATCAGTAATACAAAAACAATTGATTTTATTCTATTTTTCATGATTACCGATTTTAAGATTTCAAGAATTACAAGAAGCTAAAAAACGCAGAAAGTAAAGCTTTAAAATGAAGAAAGATTATTTAGCCACAGTACTATCAATAACCGCTTTTACTGGCTCAACAACCTTACCAGCCAAACTATTATATTCTTTTGCAATTTGCTCAACATCTTTAACATTCAAGACTTTAGTTTCAACCTTTTTAGCTAATTCAGGAACATCGGCTAAATATGTTGCAACTTCTCTATTAAACGATGCAATTTTAGGTCGAATTTGCTTGCCATCTTTCTTTAGAAGAATATATTTATCGTTCGATGTTGAACTACCAACCGTTGAACTATTGTAAACAGAACTACTATTTCCAGGAGCAGTCGATACCACATAGAATTGGAATAATTGTAAATATGGTCCATCAACTAAAACTCTTAAATACAATAATGTGGTTCCATTCTTTTTCGAACCAGTGAGCAATAAACTATTGCGTTTCACAAGCATTCGATACGATTTATCCTTGAACGAAAAACCAACTTCCGAAAGCCATTCAGGATTTAACTTTTGTTTATCGCCCTTCGAGTCATAATATTCAATTTCCCATTGTAGTTTTTCAAAATCTGGTTCACCAGTTATTATCCAAGGAATATCGAATTGTGCTTTTACTGTATCTTTTTTACCCGTTATGTAATAGCCATCAAGCTTTTTAGCAAAGACATTTACACTTATTAATAAAACCCCAAATAATACAAATGCACTCTTCTTCATACTACTATTTTGAAATGAGAAACTTAAATATTTTTACTTTTTCCACGATGCGTGATGCTTATACCATCATCTTCAATTGTTATAAATCGATCCTTATATAAGGAACCTATTGCTTTCTTAAATGTTTTTTTACTAATCGCAAATTGGTTATAAATTTCGTCGGCCGACGATTTATCAGTAACCTTTAATACTCCACCAGCTTCACGTAGTTTCAAAAGTATCTCGTCGGTTACCTCAAGCACACGCTCGTATCCCGCTTTTTGTAAGCAAAGATCGATACGTTCATCTTCACGCATTTTCTTAATGAAGCCTGGAACAATTTGCCCTAATTCTAATGGTTGAAATATTTCATTTGCATACAATAATCCAAAATGAGTATTGTTGATAATAGCCATATAGCCAAGCGGTGTACGATAGGCAATTTGTAATTCCACATCATCGCCATCAACAAACGTTGCCGGTTCAATATTAAGGAAACGATCGATTTTTGATGTTCCAATTATTCTATCCGAATCGGCATCGTACATAACATATACAACGTAGGTTTTGCCTTCTTCCATCTTGTATTTTTGTTCACGAAAAGGAACAAAAAGATCTTTCAACAATCCCCAATCCATAAACGCACCTAGAGCAGTAACTGCAACAACTTTCATTGCTGCAAAATCGCCAACTATTGCTTTTGGAGTTTCGGTAGTTGCAACTACTCTATCCTCAGAATCGAAATAGACAAACACTAAAACCTGATCGCCTTCTTTGCAGCCTTCTGGAACATAGCGTTTGGGCATTAGAATTTCATCGTAAATGTCTCCATCTAAATAAA
>Ga0302288_1000468_pt1 | contig 32524 bp, 32 predicted proteins | sample III_Fen_N1_1_FD_194549 | JGI IMG/M metagenome (GOLD analysis project Ga0302288, IMG submission 194549) | Peat permafrost microbial communities from Stordalen Mire near Abisko, Sweden - III_Fen_N1_1 | ecosystem: Environmental > Terrestrial > Soil > Wetlands > Permafrost | place: Sweden: Abisko...
TATTGGTCCTGCTTCATACGTGGTTTGGCAAAACACCGTCAATTCATGGCAACTGTGGAAAAGGAGGAAATTGAAAGAATCAGAAATTTATGAAAAAACAATTCAAGAATGATGATAGGGTTCTCCGTTCAAAATAGTCATAGCCCGATAGACCTGTTCCACAAAGAAAACCCGCACCATCTGATGTGAGAATGTCATCTTTGATAGAGAAATGCGGTCTGGTATAGCTGTATAAACTGCAGAATCAAAGCCATAGGGTCCTCCAACTACAAAAATAAGATTACGTATTCCCGCATTCATTTTTTTCTGAAGGAGAGTCGCAAAACTTTCCGAACTGTGCATCTCTCCGTTTTCATCCAGTAATACCATCATGTCTCCCGGCTTTTTCCAGGAAAGGATAGCCTCTCCTTCCTTTATCTTGATCTGGTTTTCGGTAAGACTTTTGGTTGATTTCAAATCGGGAATCACTTCAATCTGAAAAGGCAAATAATGCTTTAGTCGGTTTTCGTATTCGGAAATAGCACTCTTTACCCACCCTTCATTTGTCTTTCCAACAACCAATAAAATAATTTTCATATTTGGAATTTGAATCTGCGAAACAAATTTACAGTTTTTTTTAAGACTATAAGTTCTAAATAAACTTCACGCTCAAAACGCAAGAGCTGAAAATTTCGTAATTTTGCAACCGCAATATTAAAAACGAACCAATGGAAGATCTTATCCCCTTTCTCCAAAGAGCTTTTGCCGAAGACATCGGTGACGGCGATCATACGACCCTATCATGTATTCCTGCTGACACAATCGGGAAATCCAGGTTGATCATTAAAGAAGCTGGCGTAGTTGCCGGCGTAGATGTAGCTCTTGAAGTCTTCCGATATTTCGATCCGGAACTGAAGGTTAATGTTTTTATTAAAGATGGCAGTGAAGTAAAACCCGGTGACGTGGTTTTTGAAGTGGAAGGAAAAGTTCATTCGCTTCTGCAGACAGAACGTCTTATGTTAAATCTCATGCAACGTTTAAGTGGTATCGCAACTACAGCCCGCAAATATGCCAAAGAACTGGAAGGTACCAAAACACATGTACTGGATACCCGAAAGACAACGCCCGGTATGCGCCTTCTTGAAAAAGAGGCTGTGAAGCTCGGAGGAGGTGTCAATCACCGAATCGGTTTGTTTGACATGATCTTATTGAAAGACAATCACGTTGATTTTGCCGGTGGCATTGAAAATGCCATTCAACGTGCAAAAGATTATCTTAAGGCTAAAAAGAAAGACCTGAAAATCGAGATTGAAGTCCGGAATCTTGAGGAACTGGATAGAGTTTTAAAATTTGGAGGCGTTAACCGTATCATGCTGGATAATTTCGACATTGAGACAACAAAAGAAGCTGTTAAACGCATTGCCGGAAAATACGAAACAGAATCCTCCGGTGGAATCACTTTCAAAAATCTAAGACAATATGCAGAATGCGGTGTCGACTTTATTTCTGTCGGTGCATTGACACATTCAGTGAAGAGCCTTGATATAAGTTTCAAGGCGGTTTAAACCTTCTTTGATATTTTCAAGCGAATTTGCATACGAGAAACGCACAAAGCCTTCACCGGCAGTACCGAAATCAACTCCCGGTGTAATGCCGACGTGCGCTTTTTCCAATACATCAAAGGCGAAAGCATAGGAATCGTTTGTATACTTTCTGGCATCAGCAAATACGTAGAATGCTCCGTTTGGTTCAGCAGGAATAAGGAATCCCATACTTTTGAGTCTTGTGACGATATAGTTCCTGCGTTCCATGTATATATTCCTCATATTCAGAACATCCTTATCTGCATATCTGAGTGCAGCAATTCCTGCTTTCTGGGCTGTACTTGGAGCACAAATGAACAAATTTTGCTGCAAGGTTTGCAACGGACGCATATATTGTTCCGGCGCAATCATATAGCCCAAACGCAACCCAGTCATTGCGAAACGTTTGGAAAAACCATTGATGACAATTGCATTATCAGTAAATTCCAGAATACTTCTGGCCCGGCCTTCATATACAAGACCGTGGTAGATTTCATCAGAGATAATTGGAATATTAAAGTCAGCCAGTCCCTTAAAGACGGAATCATCAACCAAACCGCCGGTAGGATTCATAGGAGAATTCACAAAAATGGCCCTGGTTTTATCACTGATCTTATTCTTAATATCGTCTAAATCATATTGAAATCTGTTCTCCGGGAGCAGTTCCACTAATACAGGTTGTGCATTTACGGCCAAAATAATATTGCTATAACAAGCATATCCCGGGTTTGATAAGATTACCTCACTTCCGGCTTCGCAAAGCAATAACAGAGCCAGCAATATGGCCGGGGAAGATCCGGACGTAACAACAATACAATCCGGATTTATGGTTATGCCATATTCTTTTTTATAGAATGCAGCTATTTCTTTTCGCAATGACGGGATTCCCAATGAATGGGTATAATGTGTTTCTCCTGATTTATAGGCTTTTGCAGCAGCATCTGCCACACAAGCCGGAATATCAAAATCGGGCTCTCCCACTTCCAAATGTATGATATCAATGCCCTCTTGTTGCAATGTATTGGCACGTTCAAGAATATCCATTGCAATAAAAGATGTCATTTCCAGCACTTTATGATTTATCTCCATTTCCATAATATCTATCTGTTTTTTTCTGCCAGCTCTATCATCTCAAGATTTTCAATATTTCCATTGTTCAGTTCAAAACGCACAAGTGTCCGTACTGTCTGGAAACCTTCTTTCCCGGCTGCTCCCGGATTTATATGCAACAGCTGACGTTGTTTGTCATATTTAACTTTAGCAATGTGAGAATGCCCACATATAAAAAGTTTAGGATGGAACTGATTCAGTTCATTTATTATCTCAGGCGCATAACGTCCCGGATATCCGCCAATATGTGTCAATAAAACAGAGACACCCTCACATTCAAAATAAAGATATTTTTGGAAACTCAACCGTGCTTCCTGTCCATCCATATTTCCATAGACAGCACGTAACGGTTTAATTTCAGCCAGCGCATTTGCAATAGCCATAGAGCCGATATCACCGGCATGCCATATTTCGTCACAATCGGAAAAATAGGTTATATATCGGTCATCCCAATAAGCATGTGTGTCTGAGAGTAGTCCAATCTTCATCATTTTAACTATTTAATGTCTATTTACAAACAGCCTGCAAAGGTAGAAATCTAAATCCTTTTTTCTTATCTTTGACACAATTAAACTTGCAATTCCACTAATGCTTTTTTCTTCTGATTTCAAACTTTTTAAGAGAACAAAATAAGAAAATGATGGATGAAACCCCCGAAACTCTTCTTCCTTATGGAGAAGGTGAAAGAAAACGCAATCAGGTTCAGAATATGTTTAATACCATTGCTGACAAATATGATTTTTTGAATCATTTTATGTCTTTTCAGCAAGATAGAAGTTGGAGAAAGAAAGCTATTTTACGCATGAAAGGAGATATTCCCAAAAATATACTTGACATTGCAACCGGCACCGGCGATTTTGCCCTCGAAGCTTTTCGCATCTTAAAACCAGACCAGATAACCGGTGCAGACCTTTCTGAAGGGATGATGCAGGTAGGTGCCAAAAAGGTTTCCGAAGCTGGTTTGGAAAAACAAATTCATTTTGAAATTCAGGATTGCATGGCTTTGACTTTTTCAGACAATCGTTTTGATGCAGTCACTGTAGCTTTTGGTGTACGTAATTTTGAAGATATTGCAAAAGGCATTTCCGAAATGTTCAGAGTCCTGAAACCTGGTGGCAGAATTGTCATTCTGGAATTATCACGTCCAAATATATTCCCGATAAAACAACTTTTTAATATTTATTCTTCCGCAGTGTTGCCAATTGCAGGGCGAATTTTCTCAAAAGATTTTAAGGCCTATGAATATCTTCCTGCGTCAATTCAATTAGTGCCACAAGGCATAGAGATGACTAAAATTTTAATCAATACGGGCTTTGAACATGCTGAGTTTACGCCTTATACATTTGGAATCTGCACAATGTACACAGGTACTAAACCGATCTAAATGCGGGTTGCTTAATGTTTATTCAGCCGGTCCAAGTGAAGAAATGCCGAAGCTAAATGGTAGCAGGTCTTTGGCAGAATTGACAATAGCTGTTTCTTGTGTTCCAAAAAACAACATACGGATTTCTTTTGAATACCGGTTTTCCGCTTCCAAAAGATTCTGTCGGCAAGATCCGCAAGGAAAAATAGGTTCAGGCACAAAGCCTTTGATATTTTGGGCAGCTACAGCAAGTTTCAGAACCGTAGCCTCCGGATAATGGGCATTTGCGTAAAATAAAGCAACTCTTTCAGCACAAAGTCCTGATGGATAAGCTGCATTTTCCTGATTATTACCTGTAAGTATTTCACCATTGTCCAGCAGAACAGCTGCACCAACTTTAAATTTTGAATATGGAGCATAAGCATCTTTGGAAGCATCTTTCGCAATTTGAATAAGTTTTTTTTCTTCATCCGATAATTCTTCCACTACGCAAAATGCTATCTTTGCAAAGATTTGTTTTTCAATCATAGTTTTTAGGTTTTACAACAAAGATATAAAAAATTGAATATGAGTCGCCGATTATTTCTAAATCTTTTCTTTTGTGTTTCTGCATTAAACATCTATGGACAAACACGCTTAAAACCTTACGATGAATATATCACCAAGTATGCAGGGCTTGCCTACGAACAACAGAAGCATTATGGTATTCCTGCCAGTATTATTCTTGCACAGGGACTTTTGGAGTCAGGTGCAGGAAATAGTCAAATAGCAAAAGAGACGAACAATCATTTCGGCATTAAATGCCATAGCGACTGGAGAGGTGAAACAGCATCCTTTTTTGATGATGGTGAAATGTCTTGCTTTAGAAAATATAAAAAAGCCGAAGATTCCTTTGATGACCATTCTCAGTTTATAGTTCAGGGAAGCCGCTATGCTTTTTTATTCAAACTCGATATTACAGATTATAAAGGATGGGCAAATGGCCTGCAGAAAGCCGGATATGCCACAGACAGGACTTATGCCCAAAAACTTATACGAATCATTGAAACCTACAACCTCAATGATTACACTAAAGGGAAAAAAGAAAAAAAGGCTGATGAAAAAGTTGTAAAGAAAAAGGAGAAAAAAGAAAAAAAGGCTAAACGTGAAAGAAAGCAGGCTATACATAAGAAAAAAGTTAAAGCTGAAAGAAATATCGTGTATAACAATGAATATCTTAAAAATGCCAAAGATTATCATGCAATGGAAAATCCGACTATTGGAGAGACCATTAATCCGCTTTCCACTCACGACATTCTGTACATGGGGACAACACCTTATATTATTGCTCAATACGGTGATAGTTTTACAGGTTTATCTGAAGAATTCGGTATTAGTGTAAAAAGATTGCACACGGTCAATGAATTTACTGATAACCATATTCTTACACCGGAAGAACCAGTCTATTTGGATAAGAAAACCGATTGGTGGGAAGGAGATTACCCTCTACATATCGTTAAAGATGGTGATACGATGCATAGTATCGCCCAAAAATATGGACTGCAACTCAAAGCACTATATAAATTGAATGACATGAAAGTCGGAGATCCAATTAAAATTGGACAAAAGATCAAGCTTCGCAATCCGGAACAGATGTCTGTAATAATCAAAGCTATGAATGAAGCAATAAACAAAAAGGACACAATAGAAATCAAATAATTATAAATATAGAACGAAATATGGAAATATCAGGAAAAATAATTAAGATTTTGCCACTCCAATCCGGTCAAGGAAAAAATGGTGTTTGGAAAAAACAAGAATATGTACTGGAATATGGTGACCAGTACCCCAAATTAGTTTGTTTCAACTTATGGGGAGAAAAAGTTGATCAATTCCCGCTTGGAGAAGGCGATATTGCCACGGTCTATTTTGACGTTGAAAGCCGGGAATATAACGGTAAATATTACACCGATGTCAAAGCCTGGAAAATCGAAAAAGGAGACAGCACGACTCAGTCTCAAAACAAAGATGAAGGCAAAGCCAGCGATTTTGGCGTACCAGCCCCGGATTTCTTAAACAGCGATGAAAAAGACGATTTGCCATTTTAATTTTAGTTTTAGCTTTAGCTTTAGAGAGAACTCAAAAAAATACATATGGAAGTAACGCGCATTTTTGATATTTTAGAGTACAATGCAAAAACATACCCTGATCAAAAGACGATATTAGCGGGAAAGGTTGACCATGAATGGATAAAATACGATATAAAAGAATACATAGAGAGGGTTAACAAAATCAGTTATGCGTTTCTGGCTAAAGGATTAAAAGCGGGAGACAAAGTTGGTATCATCTGTGGAAACCGTCCTGAATGGAATTTTTTTGATATGGCGATTATGCAAATCGGATGTATATCCATTCCTATTTATCCTACAATCAGTGAAAACGATTATTTGTTCATTTTGAATCACGCTGAAATCGAATATCTATTTGTTGATAGTACATCTTTAGTAAAAAAAATACGCCCGATACTTAAGCATGTATCTCATTTCAAGGAAATTATATGTTTAACTAAATTTGAGGATACAATTTTCATAGAAGATTTCTATAAACTCGGCGAAAATAATTCAAATCCTGAAGAAGTAGAAAAGCGCAAGGCTACTATTAAAGAAACAGATTTGGCAACCATTATTTATACTTCCGGTACAACCGGATTACCAAAAGGTGTTATGCTATGCCACCGGAATATAATCAGCCAATTAAAGGCTTTGCAAGATACGCCTTCAAAATGGAGCAAAACATGCTTGAGTTTTTTGCCTTTATGCCATGCTTATGAACGCATACTCGTTTATTTATATCAATATTTGGGTATGTCGGTCTGGTATGCTGAGAATCTGGGGACTATCGCCGATAATATAAAAGAAATTCATCCAACAATGATGAGCTGCGTCCCCCGTCTACTGGAGAAAATATATGACAAACTTTTTCTGGCTGGGAAAAAGTTGACTGGATTTAAAAAAGTTCTTTATTATTGGGCCTTTAATCTTGCCAGGGAATATAAACTGGACGATAACTCCACTTGGTACAAAATACGCCATGCAATTGCTGACAAGTTGATTTACAGCAAATGGAGAGAAGCTATTGGTGGAAACTTTGATATTGTTGTTTCCGGTAGTGCTGCTATCCAAAAACATCAAGTTGCTTTTTTCAATGCTATCAACATACCTATCTTTGAAGGCTATGGTTTAAGCGAAACATCTCCGGTTATTGCCGTAAGCTCTCGAGGAAAAAACAACCGGCAAGCAGGTACAGTAGGGCCTCCTCTTCCAGGAGTTGAAATTAAAATTGTCGAAAAGGATGAAATCATTTGCCGCGGACCAAATGTCATGATGGGCTATTACAAAGACCCTGAACTTACAGCCAAAGTTATTGATAAGGACGGATGGTTTCATACTGGTGATACAGGACGTTTTACGGAAAATGGATTATTGGTAATAACAGGACGTATAAAAAATATTTTTAAAACGTCAATGGGAAAATACGTCAACCCTTTCTTGATTGAAGAACAGTTTAGCAAATCACCTTTTATCGAAAATATCGTTATTTTGGGCGAAGGTCAGAAATTTGCCGCAGCTTTGATTCAACCTGATTTTACATATTTGAAAGATTTCTGCAAACGTCATAATCTTTCCTTTACGGATAATCATTCTATTATTATAAAACCAGAAGTTGAAACTATCTATCAAAAGGAAGTCAAAAAGTTCAATCTGATGTTCGCAAATTACGAACAAATAAAAAAATATGAATTGATTCCTGATGAGTGGAGCCAGGAAAATGGAGTACTAACTCCGACACTAAAAGTAAAGCATCGTGTAATTGAAGAAATGTATAAAGAGCAAATTGAAAACTTATTCAGTTAAATAATGAAACAAAAAAGCCGATGATCCTTTTCCCATAATCATCGGCTTTTTTATTGGTATTTCAGAAATTAAGCTATTTCTTACTTTATTTCGATTTCTTCTTTCATATCAATTTCTTCGCCATTGACATCATAAAATTGATATTGCAAATACGTCAGTTTCTGAACGGGCATTACACTCAGTCCAAAACTGTACTTTTTTCGCCATTTCCATTCGAGGGAGAACAGACCACCTTTTTTAATATAAGCAGCCACATAGGGATGGACTCTTAAAGTATATTTCTTCACCTTCATTTTCTGAGATAAATAGGCTATCTTGTTTTCCAGTAAGTCTGTAAACAAGAGAGAGGAAACTATCTCACCTTTTCCAAAACAAGTAGGACAAGTCTCACTGGTCACAATGTATGTTTGCGGCCGTACGCGCTGACGTGTAATCTGCATTAACCCAAATTTTGACAGTGGAAGTATGTTGTGTTTGGCTCTGTCATTTACCATTTGCTCGCGAAGTCTGTCATAAACTTTCTGGCGATTCTCACCATCCTGCAAATCAATAAAATCCACAACAATAATTCCACCCATGTCACGCAATCGAAGCTGTCTCGCCACTTCATCAGCAGCTGCCAGATTCACATCAAGAGCATTCTCTTCCTGACTCTTGTTCGATTTTGAACGATTCCCGCTATTTACGTCTATAACATGCAAAGCCTCCGTATGCTCAATAATCAAGTATGCACCGCTCTTAAATGAAACAGTTTTTCCAAACGACGACTTAATCTGTTTGGTCACACCAAACGTATCAAAAATCGGAAGTTTGTCATTATACAATTTCACAATATCAGCTTTTTCAGGCATAATCAATTTCACGTAATTTCTTATATCCTCATAAACCTGAGGAGAATTCACGTGAATATGCTCAAAAGAGGCGTTTAAAATGTCTCGTAAAATAACGACAGGACGACTCGTTTCTTCGAAAATAAGAGCAGGTGATTTTGCTTTTGTCAATTTGGCAAGGACATCATCCCACCTTTTAAGTAAAATCTTTAGCTCACTGTCTAATTCTGCAACTCTTTTTCCTTCAGCAACGGTTCTGACAATAACGCCAAAATTGTGAGGTGTAATGCTTTGCAGTAATTGTTTCAGACGAACCCTTTCTTCTGTAGACTTAATTTTTGTTGATACAGAAATCTTATCAGAGAAAGGGAGCAGGACCAAAAATCGGCCGGCAATCGATATTTCAGAAGTAAGACGAGGACCCTTCGTCGAAATTGGTTCTTTTGCAATCTGTACTAAAATTTCCTGACCAGGTTTTAAAACATCTGAAATAGTACCTTCCTTTTGGATTTCCGGTAATAAATGAAATTTACTCAGAAGGATCTGTTTGTTTTTACTGGCAATTACTGTTTTAGTGTACGCATGTAAGGAATTAAACTGGGTTCCCAGATCTAAATAATGAAGAAATGCATCTTTTTCATAGCCCACATCTACGAAGGCAGCGTTAAGGCCCGGCATAAGTTTATGCACACGACCAAGATAGATATTCCCTACCGAGAAAGACACGCTGTTGGTTTCCTGTTGAAACTCCACCAGATTTTTGTCTTCCAGTATCGCAATGGATACTTCTTTTGGCTGAACGTCTACAACGATTTCCGTTACCACTTTCGTTTGTGTTTCAATAAAAATTTAAATTTATATCATAGATGTTACACATAACCCTTTCGGCTGGGAAACGCCGTAAGATATCAAGGAAACAATCAATGACACTGATTAAAAACAAAGAAACAAACTCGAAGACTTGAAAGTACTTGGAGTTTGTTCCCGCATTCTTTGAGTTATAAATATAGCAAATAATTTTATTTATTATGCTTATGTCTATTCTTCTTAAGACGTTTTTTACGCTTATGCGTTGCCATCTTATGGCCTTTTCTTTTCTTTCCGCTTGGCATTTTTTAAAAATTTACTGATAATTTACTTTTTTACTTCACTAACGAAAGTCTTTGCAGGTTTGAAGGACGGGATATTATGTTCAGGTATAATAATCGTAGTGTTTTTTGAGATGTTGCGAGCCGTTTTCTGAGCTCTTTTCTTAACAATGAAGCTACCAAAGCCTCTTAAATAGACATTTTCTTCTTTAGCCAAAGATTCTTTAACAACATCCATGAATGTTTCAACACTCGACAAAACAGTTACTTTATCTACTCCAGTTCTCTTGGAAATTTCATTTACGATATCAGCTTTAGTCATTTTGATAAGTATTTTAATAGGTTTTAAATAAGAGCTCTAAATTTTTGGTTTGCAAATATATAGGTTTCCCGTCTATAAAAAAAACTTTCAGCGTAATTTTTGTGAATTTTTGAATTAATTGCGTTCTTTGTCTCATGAATTCCTCACCCACTTTCTTTAATATAAGTTCCTTATTGATTGAATGGTATAAGACCAATAAAAGAGATTTGCCATGGCGTCAAACAACTGATCCCTATAAAATCTGGATTTCAGAAATCATCCTGCAACAAACCAGAGTTGATCAGGGTTTACCCTATTATGAGTCAATCATAAACCGATATCCGGATGTATATTCTCTTGCGAATGCCTCTTTGGACGATGTTATGAAATTATGGCAAGGACTCGGCTATTATAGTAGAGCACGCAATATGCATACGGCTGCCATACAAGTAGTCAAAGATTTTGGAGGTGTTTTCCCTGCATATTATGAAAAATTATTAGAGCTAAAGGGTATTGGAACATATACTGCTGCAGCTATTGCTTCTTTTGCCTTCCGAATACCTAAAGCAGTCCTTGATGGAAATGTTTTCAGAGTTCTGTCACGTCTTTTTGCAATAGAGACACCTATTAATACAACTGAAGGCAGAACAATATTCAAGAATCTGGCTGAAGAGCTTATAGACTTGAAGAATCCAGATCTTTATAATCAGGCAATAATGGATTTTGGAGCTCTTCAATGTGTTCCCTTCAAACCAGATTGTGTAAATTGTTTACTCTCTGACCATTGTCTTTCATTTGCATCTGGGGAAGTAGAAGATTTCCCTGTAAAACTGGCTATTGCAAAAAAACGCGACCGATATTTTCATTATTTTTATATAACTGATAGTCATTCTGTCTGGCTTCAACAGCGTACTGAAAAAGATATTTGGCAACAGCTTTGGGAATTCCCTTTAATTGAGAGTAATAAATCCGAGTCCATAGAATGGCTTCTTGAACAGAAAGAATTATCAACTATAATAAATAACAATATCCAAATTAGCAGATCTTATTCCAAAAATCATATTCTTACTCATCAGATCATACATGCGCAGTTTTTCACGATACATATTAAAAGCAAAGATCATTTATCCGATAAATGGAAAGAAGTCCCACTTTCGGAACTTGATCAATATGCCGTATCTCGTTTAACTGAGTTATTTATGGAAAAATATATATGAATAAATGGTTTGTTCATATATTGTATTATTGTTAATATTTATTTAATAATATAAAAATTCAAGACATTATTTGGCCTAAATATTTTTTATACATATATTTGAACAATAAATAAATCCGTCGTTTAATATTCCGGAGAAACGTCGACAAGAAAATTAGCACAAAGTATAAACTAAAAATTAAAAAAATGTCTATTAACAAAGCAATCTTAGTTGGCAATGTTGGAAAAGATCCTGAAGTCCGCTATTTGGACAGCGGGGTTGCCGTAGCAAGCATTACACTTGCCACAACTGAAAGAGGTTACACACTTGCAAATGGGACCCAAATACCTGACCGCACTGAATGGCACAACATTGTTGCATGGAGAGGTTTGGCAGAAATTGCTGAAAAGTATATAAAAAAAGGTTCCCAAATCTATGTTGAAGGGAAAATAACAACCCGAAAATGGGAAAAAGATGGCATAGCACGCTACACAACTGAGATTGTTGCAGAAAACATCGAACTGTTGGGACGTAGACCAGAAAGCACCCATAGCGAAGGAACGACTGCCCAAAGCACTCAACAAAAAGCAGAACCATCTTCAACCGTAGATTCTAACACGGAAGGTCAAACGGACGATCTCCCCTTTTAATTTAAAGGATTGGAGGTTCAACTATAAACACATTTTTCATTAAGAGAAACCCTCTCTATTGGAAAGAAGGTTTCTCTTAATTCGTTTTTTAGAATATTGCTATTTTTGCACTTCCTTTAAAATTTAAGAAATAAAGATATGAGTCTTTGTCAATTGGAAAATAATGATACTTATCGACTTGGAATCTGGAAAATTGAAGAAGATGAGATTTCCCTTAGAAGGCTAATAAAAGAAGACATTGCTGTTCCCTTTACAAATGCAGGAAAAAGAATCGAATTTCTTGCCGTCAGAGCTTTAGCGAAAGCAATGGATATTGATCCCCTAAAGATTGCACACTTACCTTCGGGTAAACCTTATATTGAAAATTGCGCATTAAATGTCAGTATTTCCCATACTAAAGGTTACGTAGCGATATTGTTAAGTTCTCTGATTCATATGGGTATTGATATAGAACAAATATCCGAAAGAATATTAAAAGTACGTAGCAAATTTATGCATCCGGACGAAGAGAAGGCATTATATGGGCTAAAATGCAATGAATCATCCTCGTTACTTTTACATTGGTGTGCTAAAGAATCGCTTTATAAAGCCATTCCAGACGAAGAAGTAGATTTTATCAATGATTTGCGCATCTTACAATTTAATATTTCCGGGGAAAAAGGTAGTTTTAGAGCTAAAGCCCTAAAAAGTGGAATTAACTTTCAAGTATATTATACAATTGAAAAGGACTTTGTTCTTACTTATTGTTTTTCAAAAGAATCCAGATAATCATTGGTGCTCCAAACAAGGCAGTCACCGAATTTATTGGAAGAGTTGTCTTTAGACCAGGCAATTGAGAAGCGATATCACATAGGAGTAAAAGGCAAGAACCGCAAAGTATGCTTGCCGGCAGAATTACTGAATGATTCCAACTCTTTAAAAGTCCACGGGCAATATGAGGCACAGTCACACCAATAAAAGCAATCGGTCCGGCAAAAGCAGTTACCCCTCCTGCCAATAAAGCTGTAGCCAGAATAATCATGATACGAGTTCGTGAAATTGAAACACCCAAACCTATTGCATAATTCTCACCAAGTAACAATGCATTTAAAGGCTTTTGGATGAGAAAGGCAATGCAGAGTCCTGCCCCAACCACAATAACCAATACAGGCATCATTGACCAGGAGACCGCACTTAAACTACCAAATGTCCATATAATGAAAATCTTTAATGTGTCCGGATTGCTGATATTTTGAAGTAAACTCACTATAGAACCGGCAATATATCCAAACATCATACCGATAATAAGTAAAGAAATCAGATCAGGAACACGGACTGAAGCCAAAATAACCAGCAAAAGCACTCCTACTGCTCCCAAAATAGCTGCAACAACCAATCCCCACGATCCGGAGCCCAGAAAAAAGGGGCCTATACCAGAACTAAACATAATTATTAAAGCGACACCCAAACTTGCACCTGCATTCACACCCAAAACATCGGGTCCAGCCAGGGGATTCCTAAAAAGTGTTTGCATTAATAAGCCGGCCACCGATAAAGCGGAACCAGCTAAAATAGCAGTTATTGCTTTAGGAAGACGATAATTGAGTAAGATCTCTCTATAAATAGAATCGGAATAAGGATCAGATAAAGTAACTGAGATTTCTTTAAAAGGAATATAAATACTTCCTAAAGCCAAATCAGCCAGAAAAAGTAGTATCAATAAGATAAACAGAGAAATAAAAAGTATTCCGTTCCGAGACATTCATTCTATTTTTGGCGAATTTAATTTAATTTTTTGAGATAAAACCATGAATAATCAGGCAAAAGCTCAGGATGAAATAATTTAATAAAATCAGCCAACAACCTGTCTGGATACGCAACCGAACTTTCCCAGTAATCATTCCCTCCATCCGGGGTAACCCGGTTAAAATAAGAATATACCTTACCATTCCTGAAAGGTTTAAAAAGACCATATCTTTCATCTACATGCTTAAGTTCCGACAAGGTCTTTCCATTGGTTACCCCAACCCAAATATCAGCATTATTTAAATCACGCAAAACTTGTTCAAAAGAATATGAGAGGCTTCCTGATGTTTTGTCATTTTTATAGATATAATTACCTCCTGCATCCGAAAAAAGTTGGGCAGTAAAACTTTTACCTCCTGGCAAATACCATGTTCCCCTGAAATTATCTCCTGAGAGAACAATTGGATTTAGTGTTACGGATTTCGAGGCAATCTTCTTTAAACGAATATAATTTGATTCGACATTTTTGAACAGACTGTCAGATAAAATTTCTTTTTTATAAAAGCAAGCCACAAATCGTACCCATTCTGCTCTTGCCAAAAGTGTTGGTTCCATCCATTCGTTATTATAAATAATGGGAATTCCAGACTCAGATAAACGTTTAATATGTTCATCCTGTTGATTATAACCGGTCACCATAAGAGCTTGAGGTTTCAATAACAGACACTGCTCAACATTCATTTGAAAAGGATCCCCTAAGTCAACAATTCTTCCAGACTTATAAGCCGATCTTATAAATGGATTGTATGCAGATTTTGCATTACAAATGCCTGTTACCGTATTTAATTCGCCAAGCATTTCCAAAAAAGTATAATGTGTGCAGGATGCTGCTACTATTGTTTTCAATGGTATTAAAACCCGAATTCCATCTTTAGGCGTAAAAACGGTCGAATCTTCTATTAAATAATAACGTGCAAATACTTTTCCGGATTTCCATGGATCATAAAGCGTAATACGACTATATTTTTGGAAATAATCCACCTTAAAGCCAGTAGCATATTTTATATGCATACTTCTTTCAGGCACATCTGCTAACGAAACGCCCTTTGTTTTAGAGTCATTTCTACTGCAACCTGCAAAAATCACCAGCAACAATATATACAAGATTCTTTTCATCTCAAAAACAAAAGCAACTCCTTTATTTACTATTTACCGCATAATTAAAAAAGAGGATGCCTATTTAAGACACCCTCTTTTTTATATAAGCAATCAAACAGATTATTTCTTATTAGCAGGACTTTGTGTTGCCTGACCGTTTGCAGAACCTTTAGAAGTTGCCGAATGAGATCCTAGGGGCGATGTAAGATTAGGATCCACATTAACCGCATTCTGTACTTCTTCCTTAATAGCCGACTGCTTTGTTACATTATCTTCATCAGTTTTAACAAAACCGACAGAAATAATACTCAACACTAAAATAATCCCAGCCAATGACCATGTGGCTTTCTCCAAAAAATCGGTTGTTTTCCTTACCCCCATAACTTGATTTGAAGATGAGAAACCGGAAGACAAACCACCTCCTTTGGAATTTTGAACCAATACAATTAATATTAAAAGAATGGCTGCAATAAAAATGATGATGGTAATAAGAAGGTACATATCCTTAATCTTTTTTTATATTATAAATCACTTTTTCCAGGTACCGGATTTGATCTGCAAAGTAAACATTTTTTTCTGGATATTTCAAACTTAAACTTCCTAATATTTCGATAGCCTTCTCATATCTTTTTTGCTTGATGTATATTTTCGCCAAAGTCTCCGTAAAAGTTCCGTCCGGCATATTTAAAACAGCCGCTGCAGGATCAGTTTCTTCGGGCATAGCTAATAACTTGTCCTGCTCCTGCCTTTCAGTCTTATTTGATTCTTTTCCCAAAAAGTGAGTCTCCTTATTTGACACATCATAAAGAAAGGCGTCAATCAATTCCTTACCTTCCATCGGACTGTCTGATTCCGTCGATAATAATGCCGGATTTTGATTCAAATAGCTAACATAATCCAACGAAAAGCTTTCCTCATGCTGAGTCATACTTACAAAATCAGTCGACGGAATTGACTTGGCATGAGGAGTTGAGTCATTCACTGAAGCATGATCCGAAACCGTGGAATGTAAGAAACGATCTATAATTGAGAAACCGTCGCTTTTATTTATCTCTTTTTCAAATGCATAAGTAGATTCTGGGTAAGGTTTATCTTCTATAAAATAATAAAGACACCGGCGATCAGGAACTGAAATGGCCGTTCTGATCAACTCGTTTGAATAGCTCAAATCATTTAAAAGATACAAGTTCTTAAGATACAAAACCCGGGCAACCGTAAAGCAGGGATATGAATCTAAAAGCATTCTCAACTTAGACAGACTGTCTCCATCCAAAAGAGATGGGTTTTGTAACCATTGTATGAGATTTCCCGAATCCATTTTACCAATTTGCAACAGCCTTATTAAAGATACTTTCAGAAATTTCAGTAGTTATTTCTGCCAGCAATGCATCCTGAACGTCTTCAAGCATGGACGTTGCAGGAAAAGTACGATAAGCCGTGAACTTCTCTTCAAAATTCTCATCAGTCTTGGTTGTATTTACGAAACGGATATTCACAGTTACAGTCAACTTGGTTTCAGCAGCATAACCATTAGCTTGCTGTGCCATAGGAGTCAAATCATATCCTGTTATCTCACCATCAATTTGCAGATCACCCTCTTTTTTCACTAAATGAAGCTTGGAATTATGAGCGAACTGATCTTTAAGACCCTCTGTAAATGTCCTCGAAAAAGGCGAATAAACAAGTGTAGCCTGAATAGGAATATCTTCAATCGAGATAGTTTTCACACGCGTATAGTCTATTGAAGCACCATTTAACTTATACGAAACAGTGCATCCTGAAAAAAGAAAAAGCGGAAAAAATAAAATCAAAAAACGTTTAGACATATTTAACTCCTAATCCAGTTTATATTCCTTAATTTTCCGATAGAGTGTTCGCTCGGAAATATTCAAATCAGCTGCAGCATTCTTGCGCTTTCCTCCATTTCTCTCCAATGCTTTCCGAATAGCATTCTTTTCCATATCTTCCAAAGAATAGGACTCCTCAACATATTCTTCTGTATCCTGAATGTTCGGAGAAGCGGAATGAACATCTTTTGCTGGCATATCTGCAGCAAAAACAGGAGCATATTTTTTTTCGGGAAAATGGTTAACCATTCCATTTTTTTGCATGATTTCATTAACCAAAGCTTTTAAATCATTCATGTCTTTTTTCATATCAAAAAGGACCTGATAAAGTATTTCCCGCTCATTATTGAAAGTCTTTTGATCAAAAGAACGCTCTCCATCGTAAATAACAGGATACTTCTCAAAGGAAGCATTTGGCAAATATGAACGCAATATTGGTGCGGTTATTTCCCGCTGTTGTTCAATAATTGAAATCTGTTCAGTAATATTCTTTAGTTGTCTGATATTCCCAGGCCAACGAAAAGAGGTCAGCTCAACTTTTGCATCTTCAGTCAACTGGATAACAGGCATTCGGTATTTCTCCGCAAAGTCTGTTGCGAATTTTCTAAATAATCTTAAAATATCATCAGACCTATCCCGTAATGGAGGCACATAAATAGGCACAGTATTTAGTCTATAGTATAAGTCTTCACGAAAACGATTTGCCTTAATTGCTTCAATCATATTCAAATTTGTAGCAGCAACAATACGTACATTCGTTTTCATAATTTTCGAAGATCCTACACGTATAAATTCTCCGGATTCCAAAACTCGTAATAAACGCGCCTGAGTTGACAATGGCAATTCTCCAACTTCATCCAAAAATATTGTGCCTTCATCCGCAACTTCAAAATAGCCTTTTCTATCAGCCAAGGCTCCTGTAAAAGAGCCCTTCTCATGGCCAAACAATTCAGAATCAATTGTTCCTTCAGGGATCGCGCCACAATTAACAGCTATATAAGGTCCATGTTTCCTATGACTAAACTGATGAATAATTTGAGGAAAACTTTCTTTTCCAACCCCACTTTCACCAACAATTAAAACCGATAAATCAGTAGGTGCAACCTGGACAGCCACATCTATTGCACGATTCAGCTCGGGAGCATTGCCTATGATGGAAAAACGTTGTTTAACTTGTTGAATATCCACTTTTTTCGTTTTTAAATATCTTCAGAAACCTGTAGATCGGATAAATCACCAGATTGAACGATCGACTGTTTTCGCAACGGATTTCTATTAATATTCATATAATTCTGCCTGTTATTATATATATCACAAGCTAAATAATAAGCATCACGAAAAGACTCTTCAGATGCAACATTTTGACCAGCAATAGAATAGGCAGTACCATGTGCGGGTGAAGTACGAATAATTGGAAGACCAGCGGTAAAATTCACACCACTTTCCATACTTAAAGCTTTAAAGGGAATCAAACCTTGATCATGATACATGGCAAGAATACCATCATAGCTTCTAAAATTCCCAGATCCAAAGAAGCCATCGGCAGGAATAGGTCCGAAGCAACATAGCTGATACTCCTGAGCCTTATGGACAGCCTCTTGTATAATCTCAATGTCTTCCTTGCCAATCAAGCCATCATCACCTGCATGTGGGTTAAGACCCAATACTGCTATTCGTGGCTTAATTATATTAAAATCCTGCATTAAAGATTTATCCAGAATCTTTATTTTTTGGACCAAACCCTGAACAGTTAATGCAGCAGGAACTTCCGACAAAGGTATATGCCCCGTTGCTACCGCAATGCGCATTAAAGGACTAACCATGAGCATTAACGCACTCTTTCCTGCACCAAATACAGATTCCAGATATTCGGTATGACCAGGAAAATGAAAATTTTCTGATTGAATATTTTTTTTATTAATTGGAGCCGTAATCAGCACATCTATCAAGCCATCTTTCAGTTCCTGACAAGCAAACTCAAGAGCCTGAAAAGATGCCTTTCCGGCAATTTCAGTTGAATGCGACAACTCAACTTTTACTTCATCATCAGCGCAATTGATTATGCTTAATCTTCCGATTACAGCTTCCCGAGCTGAATTAATAATCGTCAGGTTAACAGAATTTAGATCTAAAACTTTTTTGTGATAAGCAGCTACTTTAGCAGAGCCATATATGGTTACAGCCTGATTTTCATATACCCGGGAATCAGAGAGCGTCTTTAAAATCACTTCATATCCCACACCGTTAATATCCCCCTGTGTAATTCCAACACGTATCTTATGATCTTCCATGAATTGTTTATATTTTTCCTGACAAAATTGCCGGCAATATACAAAGAAATATCCTTTGGACTGCCAGAAAAGGAAAATAAATTTAAAGAGGTATTTTTTTTGCGGAAAGCAGACCACATGCGGCCTTAATATCTTCGCCCCGTGATTTTCTGATAGTTGTTTTCAGTCCATTTACATTCAAATAATCAGCAAAAGCTTGAACCGTCATTTCGTCAGGACTTTTAAAATGTGTATCGGGAATAGCATGAAAACGAATAAGATTTACCCGGCATTCCAAACCTTTTAAAAGAGCAATCAGACCCTTTGCATGAGCAGGTGTATCATTCAGACCTTTAAAAACGATATATTCAAATGAAAGTCGGCGTTGCTTGCTAAAATCGACTGTTCTTAGTATTTTAATGGTTTCCTCCAAAGGCCATGCTTTTTCAGCAGGCATCCAGGATAATCGCTGAACAGGTAAAGGGGTATGAAGACTAATTGCCAAATGACATTTGCTTCCATTTAGAAATCTTATTAAACCTGGATTCACTCCAATAGAAGAAACTGTGATCCGCTTTGGACTCCATGCAAAAATATCATCAGATGTCAAAATTTCTGTAGCTCGAATAACTTCATCAATATTATCCATAGGCTCTCCCATCCCCATAAAGACAATATTTGTAAGATTATTCGACTCGGGTATAGATAAAATCTGATTTAATATTTCGCTCGCACTGAGTTGAGCAATGAATCCCATGCGTCCAGTCATACAAAATTGGCAACCCATTTTACAACCTACCTGTGACGAAATACAAAGCGTAGAACGATTATTTTCAGGAATATAAACGCTTTCTATAAAATTATTCCGGATTGTTTTAAATAGGTATTTAATCGTACCATCAGACGACAATGAGGTTTCTACCGGTTTCGAAAGTCCAAGATCAGCACGTTCCACTAAAATAGACCGGTTCGATTTTGAAAGATTTGTCATATTTTCAAAATTCCGGACGCGCTTTGTATATACCCACTCTATTATCTGTTTAACAGTGTAAGTCGGCATTCCCTGATCTTTAATCCATGATTCAAGTTCATCAGGGCGTTTTCCAAGAATTTGAAACTTTTCCATTTTATGATAAAAAAGCGGAGTGAAATCACCCCGCTTCTAACTTTTACAAGATTCGAAAAAAGTAGATTTATTTTAATAAAAACGTATCCGTGTATCTTTAATTTTGGACGCATTTTTTACTGCCTCGAAAGATTGATACATTATCCGATACATATTTGAAGCATTCCACGACGCTTTCTCTTGCTGCATATTAAAAACTTCCCGAGATTTTGTTTTCGAAACCACCTGGAACACATAAACACCATTTTTACCTTTTACAGGTTCAGACAATTTATTTTCCGGAGTCATTGTAACAGCAGAGACCAATGCCGGTTCTTCTCCTATACCCACAATTCGGCGTAACGAAAAATTAACAAAACGGGCTGTGTCAATGGCAAGATGAACTGCATTACTCAAAGATGTAAGTGATGCTGCATTCTTCGCTTTCAAATTGGCTGTCATTTGAATCGCTTTCTTTTCATTGACTATTTCACGCGACAACAAATGCTTTACACTTTCAACAGACTCATAATCGCCATCACTTATTCCAGTAACGCCCACAACAATAAACTGATTTGCATTATTGTCAAGAATTCCAGATAATTTGTCTATTTTATTATTGAAGACAAAACGAACAGCTTGTCTCATTTGAGGAACTTCCGCCAACGTCAAGTCCGTTGCATGAACCATTTGGGCATTTTGGACAACATAGCCGGTAGTGGAAGCTGCAGTAAAAAAGTTTTCGGCACTCTGGTTAGAAGCAACCAAGCGGTTCAATTTATTATAGATATTACTATATGTTTGTGAGCTCGGAGATAGCTTCATGGTTACCAGTGCGATTTTAGATTTTGCAATTGGAGCAGTTTTGTCAGTTACTTGAACCACATACAGACTTTGCTTGGTTTTAACTGAAAACACCGAATTTACAGATGCATTGAAGGTCGCTTTAACAAATTCTGAGCCAAGCGAAATCGCATCTATTTCTCGGAACCAACCCATTTCTGCATTTGATTTGCTCTTTGAATACTTTCCCGCAAGTTCATCAAAATTTCCACCTTTACGGATTACTGCAATCAAGCTGTCAGCCAAAACCTGATCCTTTGTATCAAGTACAATTTGACGGGCTTTCACAGAATCAGGAGCAACTGTTTTACCAATTAACCTTGCCATTTGGAAACTGCCACCTGTAAATGTCGGTTTAAGGAATGCATCTTCTCCCGAACTTTCCACAAAAGATTTGATTGTCGGATCAAAAGAACGATTGGAAATATAACAATCCATATATTTCGTATCAGAAGATCCATTAACTATTCCTTGCAGATCAGTTGTTGTTGCAAAATCCTTTTGCAATGAATTAATTCTCGATTCAATTGCCTTGTAATCCTCCTGACTTGGTCTTATATCAACAACTATATATTTTGCAGAACGATAAGGTTTTTGTACAAAACGTTCTTTTTGTTCTTTATAACGATTCTTAACCTCTCTGCCACTTACCTTAAACAAAGAATCCGGCAAAATTGAATAGGGTTGAAAAATGTATTCAAAATCGACGTTTTCACTACGTTCGGCAAACGAAACTTTAGCATCTATAGAATTTGCCTGAATTGATTTTGAAAGGATAGCATTTATTTTTTCTTCCAGACGAGTATATTTCAAATTATTCTCCCAGAACAACCAATAAGCTTTCAATTTCTTTATCTGTTCTTGAGCATCTTCAGAATATGAGGACAAATCATCTTTTTGAATAGTCTGCAAAAAATTCATCATTATGGTACGGTCGAAACGACCTGTTTGCGGGTTTTGGAAAATAGGCAACTGTTGAATCATAGGATGAACATTTTTCCCATTAATCATACTAAAGATTTCTTTTCCAGTAACAGCAACACCTAAATCAGCAGCTTGTTCATCCAGCAACCGTTCATGCACAATTGTTTCAAATACAGATTCCCGAATTTGGCTCGTAAGAGATTCATCCAGACTACTCTGTCCTGTTTGAATTTTATATACTTCTTCCATCTCGCTTATACGAGCTTCATATTCTTTATAATCAAGAGATGAGCCACCAATCTTGGCAATCGTTTGCTGTGACTGACGAAAAAGCGATGAACCCGAATTCAAGAAATCTCCAATAATAAAAGCGAATAAAGCAAAACCGATTATAAGAGCCAAAAGCCCGGCCCTATTCCTGATTTTCTGTAAGGTTGCCATAATATATGTTTAAAATTAATTGTTAGGTTAAGAATACGACATGCTACTGTTTTTCAGGCTGCGAATATACAAAAAAATGTTTAACTGACACTTAAAAATGTTTATTTTACAGACTTTGATCCTTTTCCAAGGGAGTCGGATTTTGGCGAATCTATAGGGAAACTTGACTTAGGCTTGGATATCGTGTACTTTGTTAATGTCTCATTTGATTCAAACCCATAGCCGGTAATTATTTGATCTTGCTGCTGAATCCGGATAAATGAATCAGAATAAATTCGTTGTTGATTCTGATCCCAACATAAATAAGACGTTTCGAATATATCTCCCTTAATATTTATCAGCTTCACATTTTTTTTTAATTCCCAAAGCTTGCGATTTGAGTAATAACGAGCAGTATCACACTGTACAAGAGATTCCACTTTCAGGCTATCGTTAAAACGCTCCAGATATATCTTTTTAGGAAAAAACCAATAGGGATCTTTGACTTTATCAAAAACTTTCCATATAGCCGTAAAAATCCGATAGCGAATACGACCGGAATCTGATATCAGTGTTGTTACTGAATCCGTATACATACCAGGCACAGCAGTACGATCCTTAAAATTGGGCAAGAAATTCTTTTTGTCCGAAGAACAGGCCGCTGACAGGAACATTAAAACAGTTACAGATAGTGCAACTACAAAATTTAAGCGCTTTTCAGTAAAGATATTTGACAAAATAAAAATTTAATTAGAGTTTTTGCTTGAAGAACCACAATTCATTGAAAGCAACATCCAGTGCTATTTTATAATAGTTTTCATTAATATAGGAAGAATTCGGAACAATCAGCTTTCCGGCTTCAAAACTAATATTCAGATTTGATTTCTGACCTTTTAAGGGGAAGCCAAAACCGAAAGTAACACCTAAACTTTTAATATTACCATCTGGAAAATTTATGTATGAATCCGCATACTGCATTCCGAAACGATATCTAATAGCGTGAAAATAATTTGTCGTTATCAAAGACGGAAGATATTCAAGTCCGAAAGAAATTCTCGTATTATCAGATAGTGAATCTTTTTTGTTAAAATAGGGAGATTTGCTCCAGGCCTGCATTTGGTAATCCATTCCAACTGTAAGACGATTATCATAAGTGTATGTAAAACCAGCACCTAAAGTGTTGGGTAACCCAAACTTATATTTTGTAGTATTATCCGTCGTATCCTTACCTATCGTATATTCGTACACTTCTCCTCTGCTAAACGAACTTTTTCTTGTAAAAACCGCTCCGATTGTTGCTTTATGTTTCTTGTCAAATTTAATCTCATACTGCGCGCCAAGATCTAAACTTAAAGCATTTAAATACCAGTACTGGGAAAAATACTGGGAAGAAAAATTCGAATAGGTTGAGGAAATAGAGCTGTAATTTGTTATCTCCCCAAATATATACTTAAAGTTAAATCCCAATGATAAATTATCTGTTACCTTAGCTGAACTTCCGAGAAAAAGTGTATTCAATCCGCCCGTTCCACCATAGCTTTTATTATATGTTATTTTTTTATTATCCATATCCCTCGTTGTATAACTATCTCCAAAAGAATATCCAACATTTGAATAAGGCACTAATCCAAGGACCAAGCCCCAATTCGGTTTTAAGGCTATTTTTATACCAAGATAATCAAGTTCGGCATTGGGATTTCCCTGAGAAGATCCATCTTCGACAAAATTATAATAAGAAGCGGAAAGGCCAAAATCGAACAATAAATTCATTGTATCTACCGCCGAATAGGATGCAGGATTTAAGGGGTTAATTATCCCTTTCTCACGCAGACCGTACCCAATTCCACCCATAGCACGGCTTTTACCCATGACTTGATTTTCCAAAGTACCAAAACCATAACGGCTATACGGCGAATTGGTATTTTGTGCCGATAAATTACCTAAAAAGAGAAACAGCGACAAAGCCGCGAATAGCGTTTTATGAATTGGCATTATAATGTAGTATTCTGTTTAGACCAATGAGCACCAAATTTTTAAACACAAAGATGCCATTTTTTAGTTTCCCGTCAAAATAAATCAGGTCACCGCCTGTTAAAAAAGCGAAAAGATTGTAATGACTCTGCTGTAAGCTTCGATAATAACCTTCCACTTCATAAACAATCCCCTGCATTACACCAGCACGAATTGCCATTTCCGTGTCAGAACCAAGCGAATCGAATATCGTATAAGGTTCAACCAATGGTAATTTATCCGTATACATGTTCAGAGCTTGTAAGCGCATACGCAAACCAGGCGCTATATTACCCCCTAAATAAGTTCCATCTTCGCTTACAAAATCATACGTGATAGCCGTACCCATGTCAATTATCAACAATGGCTTTCCCGGTTGGATACCCCAGGCACCAACTGCGGCGGCAACACGATCAAGCCCCAATGTTTGCGGTGTCTTATAAGCGTTTTTTATGGGCAGAGACGTTGTATAATCAAGTTGCAAAAAAAAATCAACGTTTTCTTTTAAGAATTGTAATATTTCCGGCCTCGAGTCCTTCACAGAAGATAGTATGCAAGATCCTGGATGATTACGTTTTATTATTTCATCTAAAAAAGCAACATTTAGATCCATACAATTTATAACATCAACCGGCTCGTCCTGTTTGTCAAAGAAGGCTATTTTGCAAATCGTATTTCCTTGATCTATAACTAAATTCATCAAACTCTTACGGCTAATATTGAGATTGTAAAGTAAGTCAAAAAATACCAAATATCAAACCTGTTATGCCCAACTAATAATTTTTCAATTATTTCCATAGTTCTCCGTTAATTACCCATATAAAGATCCGGAGTCTGTCTCATAACAATATATTGTTATGAGACAGACTCCGGATGTCAATTCTGTGAATTATAAATTTTCGTCAAACACTTTTTTCTATATTCCACACAAAAGCCCGGATTCCAGCCTCCTTATTATGTTCATCCAGTTTTTTTACATATCTTAAAAGTTCATCTACTTTATCGTCATCAATTACCGTGATGGTTGCCGAATTCATTTCAGGCCATGTATGAGTACCCATACGCGGAAGTCCATCCACACTACCTCTTCCGTCGACTTTTTCCCAGGAAGTATACCCTCTGATGGACAAACGGTCAAACAAATAATCCAACTGTTCAGAGCTTGCCTGATTATATATAATAAATACTGCTTTCATATTTTTATTTTTTAAATTCATCGTCTTTATCTTTCATAAAGATAAACTGCTTGCGCACCTTTTCCTGTTTGTTTCGGTCACCATGACGCGCAAAAATGGCATAAAGCACTGGAACAAGGATCAAGGTAACAATAGTAGAGAAAATCATACCGCCAATAATCGTAATACCCATCGGTGCCCATATTCTCGAACCCGCACCAATGCCGATAGCCATAGGAAGCATACCAAGAATTGCTGTTAAAGATGTCATAAGCACCGGTCGCAAACGTGAGCGGCCTGCAATCTCAAGCGCCTCATTCAACTCATGGCCCTGATCACGTGTCAGGTTGATAAAGTCAACAAGCACAATACCATTCTTGACCACAATACCAACAAGCATCACCAGACCCAATGCGGCAATCATACTCAAAGTCGTTCCTGTGATAAATAAGGCAATTGCAACTCCACTAAAAGCAAAAGGTATGGCAAACATAATTACCAAAGGTTTGGAATAGGACTCAAACTGGGATGCCATGACCACATATACAAGCATACAAACAACCAGCAACAGTAAGCCGATACTGGAGATTGAATCCTGAAGATCCTGATAACTACCACCAACATTAACTATAACATTCTTCGGAATATCTACATGCTGCAATTCGGCTTTAATTTGTTTTGCCATCGTACCAAGTGATACCCCCACAGGTGTAACAGATATTTTAACCATGCGTTCACGACGCTTGCGATCAATAATAGGTGGTGCCCAGAATTCTTTAACATTACCAAGCTCTTTCAACTTTATTTCGTCTCCAGCCGGTGTTGGAATCGTCATTTCTTCAAGTTTTGTAATAGAATTACGAGATTCTTCCTTCAGTCGAACCAGGATATTATACTCATCACCATTTTCCTTAAAGTAACCTGTCGAAGCACCATATGCGCGATTACGAACATATGATGAAACCATGGCACTATTCAGTCCGTGTCGGGCAAGTTTTTCTTTGTCGAACACAATCTGCAATTCAGCCTGGTCATCTTTACGACTAATCGCAACGTCTCTGGCACCGGGCAAAGCAATACAACGCGTCTTTACATTTTGCGCCAGCCTATTGGTTTCATCGAAATCGTACCCATATATTTCCACATCCACAGTATTGGATGTGGACATGCCCATATTGCTTCCACTAGTTACAGAGTAGTTGATGACTTCGGGTACCGTCTTTAAATACGCACGTATTTCCTCTGCAATTTGCACGTCGCTACGTTTCCTGTCTTTCACGTCAGACAGCCGAAGGGTTAGGTTTAATATATTGCTCCCTGTCGTCGTAAACAAGGCTGAAAGGCTACTCTCATCATTAGAGCCCGTAGAACTTGACAACATTTGAACCTCGGGACAATGTTGATTAATATAAGCTTCAATTACCTTCGTAGTCTTCAAAGTTTCTTCCACTCTGGCTCCACCCTGCACTTCTATTTCTGCTGTCAATTGACTTTGGTCAGCACTTGGCATAAATTCAGTTTCAATAAACAAAGACATAGACAACAAAAAGATGATTAAGGCAGGAACAAGTACTTTCTTTTTATTCTGCAAAGCCCAATGAATAAGCTTTCCATAAGCATTATCCAGTTTATCGAGAGCTGGAGAAATATGGCGATCCCACCAACGAGATTTATCATCTTCACTTTGGGCCTTGAGCAATTTTGCCGAAAGCATAGGCGTTAAAGTTATAGCAGCAAGCATAGATACAGTAACAGTAATAGATACAATCCAACCAAGCTGTTTAAACATCACTCCCATCATGCCGCTTATCATAGTCAAAGGCAAGAAAACAGCCACAATAACAAGCGTCGTAACCATAACAGAAATCCACACTTCATTTGTAGCATAGATAGCCGCCTCCCGTGGGCTACTTCCCCGTTTTATATGTTTCGAGATATTTTCCAGCACCACTATTGCATCATCAACGACCAATCCAATAGCTATAGATAAGGATGAAAGTGATATAATATTCAAAGTACCTCCAGTCGCAAACAAATATATTCCCGCCGATAATAATGATATAGGAATTGTCAGTGCAACAATAGCAGTAGCTCGCCATCTTCCTAGAAAGACAAGTACAACAATAATAACGAACAGCAAAGCATACATTAAAGTTTCAGAAAGCTCATTTACTGAATTCTTAATAAACTTTGACGAATCGTATATAACGTTTATTTTAACATCAGACGGAAGGGACTTTTCCAACGTTTCCATCTGCTTTTTAACCTGATTACAAACGGATACTGAATTTGCACCTGACTGACGGGTTATCATCAAACGAACAGATTGTTCACCATTGGCCCGTTCAACCAGTGAGATATCTTTTCTTGAATCACGTAATTCAGCAACATCACGTAAAAAGACAGTAGTGCCTTTAAAATTTCCAACCACCAGATTGTTAATTTCATCACTTTCAACAAATTCGCCCTGTACTCGCAACTGATAGTTTTCAGATCCCATTTTAACAGAACCGGCCGGTAAGTTTATGTTGTTATTAGTGACAGCAGCAGAAACTTGTTCAAGCGTCAGTCCATGGGCATCAAGTTTATTAGGGTCAATATCAACGTAAATATAGCGTTCTGGAGCACCGACTACAGAAATTGAACCAATACCATTAATACGTTTTAAAGGATTTGCAATCTGATCATCGAGTATCTTTTGTAAACCCATATAGCTCTCTTTTGCAGTCACAGTATACTGTAAAACAGGCATCATATTTGTACTCAGTTTGTATATTGCCGGTCGTTTACAACCATCAGGCAAATAATCATAAGTCTGATCAACACAATCACGAATATCATTAACCGCCTCATCCAGGTTCTTCCCATAATCAAATTCCAAAGTAACCATAGACATGTTGTCACGGGAAGTTGAAGTTATATTCTTTATTCCCTGCACGCTATTGAAGGCATCTTCCAGCTTCTTGGTTACATTGGTTTCGATTTCAGAGGCATTCGCACCAGTATAAGTGGTCATCACTGTTACATACGGTGCATCAATCTCCGGATACTGATCTATAGGGAGATTTGATAGAGAATACAAACCAGCCAGCATGATGGCCACAAAAATCATCAAGGTTGTGACAGGTCTGTTTACAGCACTTTTATATAAACTCATAATTCTTTATTTAACCACATTAAGTTTAACACCATTTATCAATCTTGCCTGTCCTGTAGTGACCAGATGATCACCCTCCTTTATCTGGTCGGAAATAAGTTCAACGTTGTCATCATAACGTGCACCAACAGTTACAGTAACACGTTGTGCAACACCATTATTTTCGAGAAAGACATAACGTTCTCCCGATCCCTGCAATTTTAGTACAGCTTGATAGGGAACAACCATTATCCTCACATCACCCATTTCAAGAGTAGCCCGAACAAACATTCCCGGGATTAGTCTTTGTTGACTGTTTGGTATTTTCAATTCCACTTCAAATGTATGGGCAGAGGAATTTACTGTTGGAGAAATATTTGTGACCGAAGCAATAAAATCCTGACCTTTGTAGATATCAGACTTCACGTGAGCTTTCATGCCTTTTTTAACAAGCGGAAAATAGCTCTCAGGCACATTAACCTTTGCTTTAAGATCTCCCGTTTTGGCAATCGTGACAATAGGTTGGGATCCAGCATACAATTCTCCATTTTCATAATTCTTTGCTGTAATCACACCGCTGAACGGCGCACGTATACGTGTATTGTTTTCCAGATAAGACAAATTGTTTTTTTGCACATCTAATTGCGTTTTAGTCTGGTCATAGGTCTGCTGAGAAATTGCACCTGTTTCATGCAAAGTTTCATAACGTTTATAATCATTTTGCTGGTTCGCAATTTGCATTTTAGCCTGACGCAAATTCGTTTGATCCATTTGTACCAAAATTTGTCCGGCCTTCACATGACTTCCCTCCTCAACATATATTCTCTCAATACGTCCTGGAGTAACAGGTACTAATTTCACTTCTTCCCAAGGCGTCGTATTTGCAGAAAGCTCCAAAATACGGCCAATTTTTTGAGGTTCAAGCGTTATGACTTTTACATTTTCAGTTGCCACTTCCGATTTCGTTTTTTTTGCATTTTTCTTCTCCCCAGAAGAACAAGACTGAAAACTTAATACCAACACAGTCAAAGCGAGCACTATTGCTAAACTAAATTGTTTCATTGTATCTTTATTGTATGATTTTTTTGAACTATTTTTAAAGAACTCCCAATAACTTCTGCAAAGCATCCTGAGCATCAAGCAATGACATAACCGCACTGATGTAATTACTTTGCGCTGTCAGTAAACTATTGTTTGCCGTTGTAAGTTCAAGGCTTGAAGATAAACCTTGTTCGTATTTTTTGGTAATATTGTCAAAAACACGCTGTGAAACTTCAATATTCTTTTTTTGAAGTTCATAACTTGATTGAGCACTTTTCAGATTGTAACGTAATTGCTTCTCCTGAATCAGCAATTGTTCTTTTTCCAGATAAAAATCCTGCTGTGCTGACAAATAAGTATATTTAGATTTTCTTAGATTCGCGGAATTTTTACCACTGGTAATTAAAGGCACACTGGCGGAAAGCATCAAAGTGTTTTTCATTGTCATATCAAAGGCGCTGGCATGAATTTTCTCATTGTGCTGATATACTGCGGAAATCGTAGGTAACATAGATGCGATGGACGAATCATATTGTTTTTTATTAATGTCAAGATTGATCTTGCTTGCCTTCATCTCAACGTTATTTTCAACTGAAAATGGCTTGAGCAATAAATCATAAGAATCGCGACGTCCGGTCAAATCCATCAATTGGTCTGTTAATTTCAGCTCATCATTAACGTCCAATCCAAGAAGCAATCGCATTGAGTTATATGAAATCTCAATATTACGCTCCGTGGATTTAAGCGTATTCTCAAGATTTGCAAGCGTAACATCCATCTGATCAGCTTCAATCTGTTCTCCAATTCCAACAGTTACTTTATCGTGTGTTGCCTTTGTAAGAACACTTACATTCGCAAGATTCTTTTCAAGAATGCGTTTATTATCTTCCAAAACCAAAATTGAATAATAGGTCGTGTTCACATTTTGCCTTACTGAAAGTTCGGTCTGTTGTACCACATTCTCAGACATTTGTTTACTCAACTTAGCCAACTGAATTCCAACAATAACAGTAGGATTGAAAATAGCTTGCGTAGCTTGTATGTTTGCCGTTGAAGTAGGATTCATTGCAATGGACATATTTTGTCCGCCAAATGACAGGTCGACAGCTGAACCGAAATAATTATTATATGTAATTGAAGCACTGGTCTGCGGCAAGTAATTGGCAATAGCCGCCCATCTCGCTGCATCAGCTTGCTGAACTGCCAAACTGGCTTTTTTCATGTTCCGGTTGTTTTCCAGTGCATACTGTTTTGCCTGATCCAACGAAAGAGACAAACTTCTTGAAGTTCCGACAACCGTCGAATCCTGAGCTTTCGCTATAGAAAATGTACAAAAAGCAATTAAAGCCCAAACTATAGATCTTTTCATTTTCTGATTTCCTGATTTCCTGATTTTCATTTTAAACTAATCATATTGACTACTATTTTATTCTTTATTTACCGGAACGTTCCAATGAGACTACTTGATACTGTCTCCTGTGGTTTTCATTATCTAAAAACTTATCAATCATATAATCAAGCTCCTCATCTTTAAGTGGTTCCTCTTCAACAGGTTTTTCTCTTGATCTCTCAGCCAATAATTTTGCATAATAATCCAAGCCCTTAAGATTACATAGCACACGGACATAGCAATCCATAACCAATTGTAATCCCTGATGACTAATTTCGCCAGGCGTAATGTCCATTAATGTATTAAACTGCATTCCAAGAAAGCGGACCATCAATTCCAGATCAAAATCAGATCTGTAAAGACCCTGTTGAATCCCCTCCTGAATATTTTGCCTGATTTCATCGCACAATCTATCGTTGTTGAGTTGAGCATTACGTCTGTTTATTTCCGGATAATACTTATTCAGATCAAAAAAGAAATTTACAAATTGCTTGTTTTTTGGAGAAAAAGGTACAAGAGAAGCAAATACAACATTATCAATAGCATTGCCTTTGGAAGCGCATGATTTAATCCTGCATTTCTGCTTGTTAAAACGTTTTTGAGCATGCTCAAACAAAACCGATTCTATCAGTTCTTCCTTCTGATTAAATTGAGTATAAAATGTTTTTTTTGATATTCGTAGTTCATTACAAATGTCATCAATGCTGACACTGCGTAAACCAAACTTCAGAAAAAGTTTTGTAGCAGTCTTTTGTATATTTTTTCTTAACTCTTGATCCATCTTACCATTATATGCTACAAAAGTAGCATATAAATGATTTTCTTAACCGGTAGATATGTTAATTTTTATTAAACATATATTTGAAATATAATATATATCTGATATTCAATAATATAAAAGGAAACTAGAAAAATATATTAGTTTCCTGTTTTCCGTATTACAAGGGTTGAATATTTTTTAATTCAGCATATAACTGTTGAACCGGTAATCCCATGACATTGAAATAGGAACCCGTAATCCGCTCAACACCCATAAGACCAATCCACTCCTGCACACCATAAGCTCCAGCTTTATCCAACGGATGATAATGCTCAACATACCATAGAATTTCTTCTTTCGACAAAGTAGAAAAAACGACTTCCGTTGCAGCAGTAAAAGACCGCTGCAAGGTGCAGTTCATCAGACATACACCTGTATATACCCAATGACTGGTACCGGAAAGAGACTGAAGCATACAAACTGCATCATTGGCATCCGTGGGCTTGCCGTAAACATGATTATCCTTACAGACAATCGTGTCAGCAGTAATTATCAAATCGGCAGGATTCATTTTCTTACGAAATGCATCTGCTTTTTTCATAGCAATATATTGTGCAATATCTCTTCCTTGAAGATTATCCGGATATGATTCATCAACGTCTTTGAGTGACTGGACAACATATTTAAGTCCCAATTTTTCCATCAACTCATTTCGCCTTGGTGAATT
>Ga0302288_1000474_pt1 | contig 32218 bp, 28 predicted proteins | sample III_Fen_N1_1_FD_194549 | JGI IMG/M metagenome (GOLD analysis project Ga0302288, IMG submission 194549) | Peat permafrost microbial communities from Stordalen Mire near Abisko, Sweden - III_Fen_N1_1 | ecosystem: Environmental > Terrestrial > Soil > Wetlands > Permafrost | place: Sweden: Abisko...
CTTGTACAAAGGATACACCATACAGCCGTATTCCCCTGCAGCCGGAACCGGCCTAAGTTCCCATGAATTGAACCAGCCCGGTTGCTACCGCGACGTAAAGGACACTACCTGCGTGGCACAGTTCAAGATTTGCACGCCCAAGCCCGAATGGACAGCCTTTGGCGATGCCTATTTTTTGGCGTGGACCACAACCCCCTGGACATTACCTTCCAACACCGCGCTTTGCGTAGGCCCGAATATCACGTATGTGGCTGTGCAGACCTACAACGGCTACACCGGACAACCCATGACTTGCATTTTGGCAAAGGACTTGGTGGCCCAGCATTTCAATCCAAAAGCCGCCGAACTACCACTTGACGCCTACACTGTCGGAGACAAGCTGATACCTTACGTCATTGTTGGCGAATACAAGGGCAGCGACTTGCTCGGCCTGACCTACGAACAACTCATTCCCTGGGTGAACCCGGGTGAAGGTGCCTTCAGGGTAATCCCGGGCGATTTCGTCACGACCGAAGACGGTACCGGTATCGTTCACATTGCCCCGACTTTTGGTGCCGATGATGACAGAGTGGCCAAAACCGCAAACATTCCCCCGCTCTTGCTCATCGACAAAGACGGAAACGATCGTCCCATGGTGGATCCGACAGGCAAATTCTTTCTGCTGTCCGATTTGCAGCCCGACTATGTCAACAGCCACGTTGACGCAGCCGCCTACAGTGAATATGCCGGGCGTTTCGTGAAAAACGCCTACGATCCCGCGTTGACGGAAAACGACACCACTCTCGATATTGATCTGTGCGTGATGCTTAAGCAACAGAACCGCGTTTTCAAGATCGAAAAACACGTACACACATACCCCCATTGCTGGCGAACCGACAAGCCGGTTCTTTATTACCCGCTTGATAGTTGGTTTATCCGTTCAACCGCCTGCCGCGAACAAATGATGGCCCTCAACGAGACCATCCAATGGAAACCCGCTTCGACGGGAACCGGTCGTTTTGGCAAATGGTTGGAAAACCTCCAGGACTGGAACCTTTCCCGGAGCCGTTACTGGGGCACTCCGCTGCCCATCTGGCGTACTGAAGATGGTCTTGAGGAAATCTGCATCGGTTCCGTGGCTGAACTCCACGCCGCCATTGAGCAGTCCGTGGCTGCCGGTTTTATGACCAACAATACGCTGGGAAGTTTCGAACCGGGTGTCTACACGGCCGACAATTACAATCTAATAGACCTGCACCGTCCCTACGTAGACGAAATCATACTGGTATCTGCTTCCGGCAAACCCATGAAGCGCGAAAGCGATTTGATCGACGTGTGGTTTGATTCAGGTGCCATGCCGTTCGCCCAGGTGCATTATCCCTTTGAAAACAAGGAACGTATCGATTCAGGCGAAGTGTACCCGGCCGATTTTATCGCCGAAGGCGTTGACCAAACCCGCGGGTGGTTCTTTACCCTGCACGCCATCTCAACCATGGTGTTTGGTTCTGTGGCTTTCAAGAATGTGGTTTCCAACGGCCTGGTGCTCGATAAAAACGGCAACAAGATGTCCAAACGCTTGGGCAATGCAACCGATCCCTTCATCACCATTGAAAAGTACGGCTCTGACCCCCTGCGTTGGTACATGATCACCAACGCTTCGCCCTGGGACAACCTGAAATTCGACACGGACGGCATTGAGGAAGTGCGCCGCAAGTTTTTCGGCACCCTGTACAACACCTACTCGTTCTTTGCCCTGTACGCCAATGTCGACGGGTTCAAGCACGAGGAAGCACCGGTGCCCATGGATCAACGCCCCGAGATTGACCGGTGGATCCTTTCACAGCTCAATAGCCTCATTCAAGAAGTGGACGATTGCTACAACCAATACGAGCCCACCAAGGCCGGTCGCGCCATCAGTGACTTTGTGACCGAAAATCTGAGCAACTGGTACGTACGCCTGAACCGCAAACGTTTCTGGGGAGGCGGATTCACCACCGACAAACAGGCCGCCTATCAAACGTTATATACTTGTCTGGAAACCGTTTCCAGACTCATGGCCCCCATTTCCCCGTTCTACGCCGACCTTCTGTTTACCGACCTGAATGCCGTAACGGGCAAGGATGTTTCTCTATCTGTGCATTTAGCCAATTTCCCAACCAGTGATGCTGCCCTTATCGACAAGACACTGGAAGGTCGCATGCAGGTGGCTCAACAGCTAACATCCATGGTTTTGGCGCTGCGTCGCAAGGTAAGTATCAAGGTACGCCAACCGCTGAGCGCCATCATGGTGCCGACCGTCGACGCCGAGCAACGCGCCTACATCGAAGCTGTGAGTGGGTTGATTCTTGGTGAGGTGAACGTCAAAGAACTGCGCTTTGTGGATAACACGGCCGGTATCTTGGTCAAACGCATCAAGCCTGACTTTAAGAAACTCGGCCCCAAATGCGGCAAGCAGATGAAGCAAGTGGCAGCCCTATTGACCACCATCGACCAAGCATCCATTCAGCGCTTCGAATTGGAAAGCTACTTGGATGTGAACGTGGATGGTTCCATTATTCGCGTGGAAACCACCGATGTGGAAATTCTTTCAGAAGACATTCCCGGTTGGTTGGTGGCCAACGAAGGCCGTTTGACTGTGGCCTTAGATGTAACAGTGACAGACGTCCTGCGTGAGGAAGGGCTGGCCAGGGAACTGGTGAACCGCATCCAAAACATCCGGAAATCAAACGGGTACGACATCACCGATAAGATCCGTATTGTGTTGGGACCAAATGATGAAATTGCCAGCATGCTGGTTGTATGGAATGCGTACGTCATGAGCCAGACGTTGGCAACTGACATCAAGCAAACCGTTTTTTCCGCTACCGGAACACGCATAGATATGGATGGTTTTGAACTGGATGTACTGGTGGAGAAAGTTGATTGAATTTGTCTTTTTCCTATACAGCGTTCGTAATTATTGAGTATATTCGCCAATTAATTTTCCCGGGTTGACTGAATCGTAGTAGTCTCTTTTTTTAATTGAACCGCATCATGTCAGAAAAAATCAGATATTCAGACGCAGAATTGGAAGAATTCCGCCAAATAATCAATAGCAAGCTTGACAAAGCAAGGGAAGATTATGAACAACTCAAGGCCAGTATTACCAACATGGACGGAAACGACGTGATGGACACTTCTCCCACCTTCAAGGTTTTTGAAGAAGGAGCCAATACGACGCTCAAGGAAGAAACCGGCCGTATGGCTCAGCGTCAGCTCAAATTCATCCAGCACTTGGAAGCAGCCATTGTTCGCATTGAGAACAAGACCTACGGCATTTGCCGCGAAACGGGTCAACTCATTCCCAAGGAACGTCTGCGCGCTGTTCCACATGCAACGCTTACCATCGAAGCGAAAACAGACAAGAAATAACTCATGCCCACCCGCTCAAAAGGCTGGATCGCCACAGGCGTCATCTTTCTCGTGCTGATAGCCGACCAGGTCCTCAAATTTTGGATCAAGACCAACATGACCTTGTACGAAAGCAAGCACATCACGGATTGGTTTTACATCTACTTTACGGAGAACAATGGCATGGCCTTCGGCATCGAGTTGTTCGACAAGTTCTTTTTGACAACTTTGCGCATGGTTGCCGCCGGTTTTTTGGTATGGTACTTATGCCGCATCTGCCGCAAACCCGAAACGCGCTTGGGTTACTGCATCACCATAGCCCTTATCATAGCCGGCGCTGTTGGCAACATCATCGACTGCCTGTTTTACGGACTTATTTTCGATGGCAGTTTGGGTCAAGTGGCCACACTCTTTCCTGCAGGAGGTGGATACGGCTCTTTCTTCTACGGCAAGGTGGTGGACATGTTGTTTTTCCCCTTGATCGATACGTATTGGCCAAGCTGGATGCCCTTCGTGGGAGGAGACCACTTTTTGTTTTTCCGCCCCGTATTCAATCTTGCCGACAGTGCCATTAGCTGCAGTATTTTCCTACTCCTGCTGTTTTACCGGAAAGATCTTTCAGACCTCAACGACCTGAAACGGTCGAAGAAAACAGTCGACGAATAAGTTTATGCGTCGTTTAATTCTGCAAATAGGCATTCTCCTGACGGTATTTCTACTTACTTCATGCCGTCCGAAAGGTGTGCTTTCCACCGAGAAAATGACAGACCTCCTGTTTGACATTCACCTGGTGGAATCCATGTCAGATACGACGTACGGCGAATTTCCGTCGGACTGGACTCAGGGATTGAGTAGAGTCGATTTCACCGATTTGGCATATCAGTCCGTGTTGAGGAAGCACGCTGTCACCGAAGAAGACTTCTATCAATCCGTGGCCTATTACAGCAAAAGAATGCGACTCTTTACGCGGATTTATACCGACGTTGATAAAAAACTGGAGGCTTACATCCAATCCATCGATACGTGGACGGAAAATAAAAAGACGGAACAAGGGGTCAAGAAAATGATGTTAAAAGATGATGCGCACATCAGAGCCATGTTTGAATACATGCACATCAAGCCGAATGCCATTTCGTACAAGGCAATCAGCTTTAGACCTGACTCTATCAAGGCGAGGAATATCCGATACATTGAACGTCTATTCAGGAAGCCTACGGCTATTTCCACAACTCATTCGATGATGGAACTGCTCACCGCTGCCGTCACGCAAAAACACGCAACAGACAGCATAGAAGGAGCAGTCGGCGATTCAACGACGAAATCGGGTCTTCCCAGTGTGAATGTACTGTTGCACGAAGCCCTTCCCATAAAGGAGTTGTTGAGGCTCCAGGCCGCCGGTGCCTACGATGCGCTGACGCCCAAAAAGGATCAGCAAGTAAACCAACAGGAAAGAGCCAAAATGCTCAAGGAACGCGCATCCAACCAACGATAACCCATGACGGGAATCTATGCACCGTTTATTTTTGCAGGTGGTGGCCAGTGGTTCAAACACCACGTGTTGCTACTTGACAACGCCGGATGCCTAGTCTCGGTTCATCCCTTTCAAGGGGAGACAGAACGAACCACTGCCTATACCGGCATTGTGCTGCCCGCTTTTTCAACAAACAAGGCAGGGACAACGGAAACAGCCTTGGAATGGTTGATTGCTCGCTTGAATACAGAAGAAGGTGCAGTATTGTCTCACTTATTGGAACGCGTGTTGCCGGAAATCACTCTACTTCCAGGTAAGGCTGTCAGGCTGTGGAATCTGGAAGGCGTCAATCCCGATACGCTTCGTCTCGATGCCGAGGCTGTTCTCCGTCCGATTTATCCCTGAAGTCCCCGCCTGAATTCATGGCACACGATGGCCGTGGCAACAGCAACATTGAGCGATTCTGAACCCGTAATGCCGGGCGGATAACCCGGAATGTGCAACGAGCGGGTGACACAGGCAGCGACGGCCGGTGAAATACCGTTACCTTCATTTCCCATTACAATGATGCCTTCAGCGGGCAAGGAGACCGATTCAATGGAATCGCCCTCCAAGAATGTGCCGAAAATGGGCAAGCCCGTAGCCGGCAAGAAAGAAGCTAAGTCGGTGTACAGCAAATCAATACGACCAATCGCACCCATGGTGGCCTGCACCACCTTTGGATTGTATGCGTCCACGGTTCCCCACGAACAAATAACACGTTTGATGCCAAACCAGTCGGCAATGCGCAGGATGGTGCCCAAATTTCCCGGATCTTGTAGGGTGTCAAGGGCCAAGCTTAGAGAGCCACGCAGGTCTTCCGGCTTAAGGTTTATGCCCGGTTGTTCGAACACACCAAGCACAGCCTGCGGATGCTTAAGCAAACTGGCCTTTTCCAATACGTCTTGACTTACTGCTATACATTCTGTTTGAGGGGAAAGAGGTGAAGCGGGTTTCCAGTCGGCCGTATGAATCAACAATCGGCACGAAAGTAAAGGGAGCAGGTCACCGACCAGTTTGTGCCCTTCCGCCAAAAACAAGCCCGATTCATCCCTGTTTTTTTTCAGTTCAAGCGAACGGATCCATTTCAGTGTAGCCTTGGTGAGCATCGTGTAAATTTGAAGGTAAAACTACGAAAGAAATGCGCAACCTGAAAGGAAAAACGTACATTTGCATACGACCTCTTCCACGCATTGACCGTATGATCAAAAAGAGCTGGCTGATACTACCTTTACTGTTGACACTATTGTCTTGCAGTCCGTCAAAGTACGTGCCTGAAGGGCATTACTTACTCGACAGGACCAAGATTGTCACCGATAAAGGGCTCCCTTCTCGCTCCGTACTGAAGACTTACCTGTACCAAGAGCCCAACAATCGATTTCTGGGATTGTTTCGGCTGAATCTGGGCTGGTACAATTTATCGGGACGGGATACCACCAAATTCTTCAACCGTATGCTCCGAAAAATGGGTGAACCCCCGGTTGTTTATGAGCCATCCCTTGTAGAACGGTCCCGCTTTTCTATTAAACGCCACTTGACGAGCATTGGCTATTTCAACGCAATCGTTGATACCGCCGTTCGTTATCGGAAAGGCAAGGTCAGAGTCACGTACACCCTGCATGGAAAGCAGCCTTATACCGTACATTCATACGCCTTTGAAGGCTCATCCGATTCGATTTCACTCTACCTTGCAGCTACTGTAAATGGAAGCTTGTTGAAACCTGGCGTGCTATTGAACAGTCAATTGTTTGACGAAGAACGGGCTCGCATTGTTCGCATCCTGCAACGTCAAGGATTTTTCGCCATCAACAAGGAGCATCTTTACTTCAAGCTTGACAGTACACGGGGAAACTTTACGGCAGACGTACGACTCTCACTCAGGCCCTGGCAACCCGATACGACTTCGCAAACAGAAACCTCGGTCATATTGCCGGAGAACATGCATCCCGTGTACCGCGTCAACAAGATTTACTTCATGATGGATGTGCCCATGTCGAGCTACATCCGACTGGGCACGCAACAGGATGAAAACGGCGTTTCGGCCACGTTCGATGTGGCGGATTATGACACCTTGAGCAACGGTCCTTACCAGATTGTTTACCGGGGAAAACCCTTTGTCAATCCCGAAACCTTGATTCAGAACTGCCGTATTGAACCATCAAAGGTGTACGACATTGTTTCGGTGGAGCGCACTTATTCTCGATTGAATTCCCTTCAGCTCATCAAATACGTAAACATCCGTTTTCGTGAAAAACCGGGGACACAGGGACGGGAACGCTTGATTGATTGTTACATCGTATTGACACCCAATAAAAAACAGCGTTTTACGGTAGATGTGGAAGGTACCAATACATCGGGAGACATGGGAGTGGCCGGTAACCTTTCTTTTTCACACAGGAACGTGTTCAATGGTGCAGAAATGCTTCAAGCCAATTTCAGAGGCGCTTACGAAGCCTTGTCTGCCAATTTCAGCAACGATTACACCGAGTTGGGCGGAGAATTGTCGTTGGTGTTGCCCGATTTCAAGATACCCCTACTTAACGCAGATTTTAAGCGCAGGGTGGATGCGAATACCGAGCTGGCCCTTTCGTATCAAAATATGTCCCGGCCTGAATTTTTGCGCAATATTGCTTCAGGTGCTGTTCGTTACAACTGGTCCAAGGGCATGTTGCGGCAAACGTTTGATTTGGCCGATTTGAGTTATGTTTATATGGCCCGCGTCGACTCAGCCTTTAAAGCCAGGTACCTCTCCAGCGGGTCGTACCTGAAGTATTCGTATGAAGACCATCTTATTCTTCGTTCTGCCTACAGCTTTTCGTATTCAAGTGCCAATCCGGGGGTGACAAACCGATCGTATTATACCGTGAGAGGCAGTGTCGAATCGGCAGGCAATTCGCTGTATGGTTTGTTTTCGCTTGCCGGCATCAAAAAAGTCAACGATTATTACGTGATTGGGAATATCAATTTTTCCCAGTACCTAAAAGGTGAGATTGAATATGCCAAGAGCATCGTGCTCAATTCCAAGAATCGTTTTGCGTACAGGGGCGGACTTGGCCTCGCTTATCCCTACGGAAACAGCCGTATCTTACCCTTTGAAAAGCGGTTCTTCTCGGGTGGTGCCAACTCGGTAAGGGGATGGTCTGTCAGGACACTGGGCCCTGGTCATTACGCCAGCGGAAGCAGTGATTTTATGAACCAATCGGGCGATATGAAGCTCGACCTGGGTGCCGAATACAGGAGCTTATTGTTTTGGAAATTGGAAAGTGCCCTGTTTGCTGATGTTGGAAATATCTGGACATTAAGGAATTACGACACTCAGCCGGGCGGCCAGTTCCGCTTTTCCACGTTTTTACAGGATTTGGCCGGAAGTGTGGGAGTGGGGCTCAGAGCCGATTTTTCCTATTTTCTGTTCCGGGTCGATTTAGGCATGAAAGTGTACGATCCTTCCTTATCCGGAGGTGACCGTTGGCGCATCCGATCCATCGACAAGCTGGATGATTTTGCCTTGCACGTGGCCATTGGTTATCCTTTCTAAGGTTTCCTCCCTTTTCTCTTGCCGAATTCCGGTTAAATTACGTACCTTTGCCGCCGCAAATTGGTTCGGTAGCTCAGCTGGATAGAGCAACAGCCTTCTAAGCTGTGGGTCTTGGGTTCGAATCCCAACCGAATCACTTTCCCATATAACCGGACGCTTACAATCGTGAGTGTCCGGTTTTTTGTAAACGTAGGTGGTATGATGATGAAGTCGCCCTGCAACGGTTAACTTCGATACGGCGATGAAATGTTAATAAGTGTTGTATTCTGTTATGACGACTACGATTGCATTAAACAAACGTTGAAAAAAATCATCAAATGCAGAATGTTGCCGAAATAATAATATTCAGTAACTTGCACTCGATTCTTTCCAATACCCTTTCCAATACCCTTTTTGATGCCCGTTTTAAAGATCCAAAACCTACTTGCGGTAACGCTTGCCTGTTCGTTATTTGTGTTAGCAACGTCCTGTGGTAATTCCAAGGACGACGCCTCCCTGTTGGTAACGGTTAAGAAGGCAGATTTTGAAGATGTGTTGACCGTAAAAGGCACTGTGGAAGCTGTCCGTTCCTACGTGATCAGTTCAGAGGAAGATGCAGACTGCAAAATCATTTACCTGGTAGAAGAAGGCACCATGGTCAGTGCCGGACAGGTAGTCTGTGTCCTTGAAAGCAATGCCCTGCAAAGCGATTACGACGACGTGCTGGTGCAAATTGAAAACAACGAAGCCGCGTTGAATAAAACCAGAGCCGATCTGGATATGCAATATGCCCTCCTGGAAGCAGAAGTGAAAACGTCCGATGCGCAATCCGCATTAGCCAGTCTGGATTCGTTGCAACTGGAGTATTCGTCTCCCAATCAACGCAAGTTGAAAGAATTGGAACTGGAACGTACAGCCATTGAGAAAAAGAAGCTACAACTCAAGTTGAAATCGCTGGAAACCATCAATGGATCGCAGCTCAGAAAACAAGAACTCCAGCTCGAACGACTGAAACAACGGTTGCAATCAGCGAAAGAAAAGCTTGGACACCTTTCACTGGTATCACCCATTGCCGGTTTGGCTAACCGGGGCACTTCCTGGCAAACCGATGGACCGTTGCAGGAAGGTGAACAAGCATACACCAGCATGCCACTCATCACCATACCCGACCTGACCGAAGTCAAAGTGACCATCGAAGCTTCCGAATCGGAATATAAACGCTTACGTGTGAACGACTCGGTAGCCATCACCTTCGATGCGATGCTCCGAAATAAATCCTGGGGAAGGATCTTATCCGTATCACCCGTGGGAAGACCCATTTCACGCACCAATCAACGCAAGATATTTGATGTCGAAGTGTCCGTAGAAAAAACCGACCACCTGCCAAAGCCGGGACTGAGTGCCAACTGCCGCATTTACCTGAAACGAATTCCGCAGGTAATCGCCATACCTCAAATAGCCCTGTTCGACGAAGATTCCACCAAAGTGGTGTACATCAAACACGGTAAAACCTTTGAAGAACGCCAGGTTATTGTCGGCGAATCGTCTCCCGAAAAAGCCGTCATTTTGGAAGGCCTAAAGGAAAAAGAACAGCTTTCCCTGCTGAAACCACCGGTATCCAAGGTGAAAAAACACACGCGTCTTTCGGCAGCTATCGTGAAAAAATACAAACAGAAAGCCGATACCACTGTTCAGGCCGGAATGGAACAACCCTCAAAGATGCCTTATTAACGTAAACCTATGCATGTAACTATTCAATCCGCACGTCGATGGCCTTTGTGCCTGATGGCAAGCCTCGCACTCATATCCTGTACGAAAAAGGAGGTCATTGAAGTACCCGTCGGGAAAGTCAGTCAAGGTGATTTGTACCTCGACGTGTATGAAACCGGCGACGTACAAGCCATCAAATCGATCAACATCCTGTCTCCGGAAATTTCCTGGCGATTTGGAGCCATGAAAATAACCGATATCGTAAAAGACGGCAGTCAAGTGCAGGCCGGTGATACCGTACTCGTATTCGATCCGGCCGAAGTGAAAAAGGCCATCGTGGACGCAGAGTCACGATTGGAAATGACACAAGCCGAGTTGGTTAAATTGAAAGCCCAGCAAAAATCAGACCTGGAGTCATTGAGGGCTGACTATGAGGTATCCCGCATTTCCCAAGAAATATCCCGGATTCAACTGGAGTCGGCCGGGTATGAAGCTGAAATCAAAAAGAAAGAGATTCAGCTCAACCTGGATAAAGCCGAGATAGCCCTCGCCAAAGCCAAGGATCAAATAGCAAACACCATCAAGATTCAGGCCGAAGAAGTCAAACAGAAAAACCTGTCCATCGAACAAGACAGGAAACGCCTCGATGAAGCCTATGAGACACTGAACTTCATGTACTTGATTGCACCCTCGCCCGGTATTGCCATTGTTTCCAGAAATTACTCAAGCGGCAACAAATACCAAGTGGGTGATCAAACCTATTCAGGCTATCCCCTCATTCAGCTACCTGATTTATCCAAGCTGAAAGCCACCGTGCAGATCAATGAAGTGGATATCTCCAAGATTTCAAAAGGACTCACCGTGCAGATCAAGCCCGATGCTTTTTCAGACAGCACCTATACCGGGGAAGTCATGTCAATCGCCAATTTGGCCACGAATAAAGCCGGCAGCAACAAAATCAAGGTATTCCCTGTGGACATCCTCATCGGTAATGGTCGTGGAAAGCTGATGCCGGGCATGACCGTAAGTTGCCGCATATTGATACAAAAACTCAAGAATGTAGTGTACATACCCCTCGACGGTTTGAGAACCGAAGGCGTTCAAGATTTCGTGTACAAGAAAACAGGCGCGAAATACACCAAAATACCCGTGGAGACGGGAGCCAGCAATTCCGATTATATTGTCATAACCAAAGGGGTGAAGGTAGGAGAGGTCATCGCACTGGCCGATCCGTTCGAACAGAAAAACGCAACCGACAAACAGTCTAAAAAAGGGACAAGCAAACAATGAAACACCTAGTTTTACCCCTGTTGGCTTGCCTGTTAGTTTCCGCTTGCCAACAAAAACCCGTACAAACCTACCCCGTCAAGCAGGGATCGTTTCAACAGAGCTTTGTTGAAACCGGAGAATTGGCGGCCATCAAGACATGGACCTATGTCATGCCCAGTTTTGGCCGATACTGGTATGAAATGAAACTCGTCGGCATCCTGGACCACGGAACAGAAGTAAAAGTCGGCGACTCCATCATCCAGTTTGACCCTTCGGAAGTAAATAGGACCATTCTCACAATGGAGCAGGAACTGGAAACCCAGGAAGCCAATCTGGAAAAAATGCTGGTCAACCAAAAAAATACGCTGGCCGATATTGAAACCAACATGAAAACGGAGGAAGCGTCTTTTTCTCTAAAGCAGCTCAATATGGAATCGTCACGTTTCGAATCGGAACGGACGCAGAAAGTCAGGAACCTGGAATTTCAACAGTCTAAGATTCAATACGAACAAACCAAAAGCCGCATAAAGACGAACCAAATCATTGCAGAAAACGACCTGAAGATACAACGGATTCAAGTCAGGCAGCTGAAGGACCAAATCAAAGAAGCCAAGGCCGTATTGCCACAGCTGACAGTAAGGACACCTATTCCCGGCATCTTTCAGATGGCCAATTCACGTCGAGGTAGATCGTTGATTAAAATTGGCGACGAGATCTACCGGGGCAGTCCTGTGGGCAGCGTGCCAGACCTGTCGTGGATGAAAGTACTCACCAGCGTAGATGAAAGCGACTTCTTCAAGGTGTGGGAAGGCCAACGCGTAAACGTGCGTCTGGATGCCATTCCTGATGTGTCATTTCAGGCTGAAATTAATACAATCGGAAAGCTGTGCCATCCGAATGAAGATAATGCCCGACAAAAAGTGTTTGATATTGAACTCAAGATGTTGGTTTCCGATTCACGCCTCAAACCCGGTATGACCGTCAACAACGAATTCCTCTGCGAGGAACTCAAGAACGTACTGTTTGTACCAACCGGATGTGTGGAAACCACCGCATCAGGCAGCTATGTCTACCTGAAAAAAGGCTCAACATTTGAACGGACAGAGGTTGACGCCGGTCCCTCAAACAACACACATGTGGTCATCAAAGGCAACATCAAAGCCGGAGACCTGGTCGCACTGGTTAACCAAGTTGAACACGAAGACGAAGACTGAACATGGAATTCCAAGAAAACATACGCGTTGCCATCAGCGGCCTGATTGAACACAAGTTTCGCTCCTTTTTAACCATGCTGGGTATCATCTTCGGTGTAGCCTCCGTCATCGCCATGCTGTCCATCGGTGAAGGCGCCAAGCGCGAGGCCATTGCCAAGTACCAGGATTTGGGGGTAAACAACATCATCGTCCGCGAAAAAGACCTCTCCGATGAAGAGCTGGAAGCAGTCAGGGCCAAGTTCTCACAAGGCCTGTCACTCACCGACGCCGAAGTCATCGGGCAAATTGTACCCGGCGTCAAGAAAATAGCCTGCCAGGCAGAAATCGACACCGACGTCAAATACGCCGACCAAACCTCCCATTCCACCGTAATCGGCATTACACCCGATTATGCCCAGTTGTTGAATTACAAAACAGACAAAGGGACACTGATCTCCAAGGACCATTACGACAGAAACCTGAAAGTCTGCGTACTGGGCGCCGGCGTTGCCAAGACGCTGTTCAAGCACAAAAGCCCGATTAGAAAAATGGTCAAACTCGACGACCAATGGTTTGAAGTGGTCGGCGTGCTTCAATCGAAAGCCCTGTTTACAGAAACCGTCGGCGAATTGGCCTCCCGCGACCTGAACACCGACGTGTACATCCCACTTACCTCATTTCTGGACCGTTTCACACCCACCAATCAACTGAAAAGCCAGATTCAACAGATCACCATCCAAGTGGACAATTCCGAGCATTTGGTGGAGACCTCCAATTTAGTCACCGCCATTCTCAACCGTCACCACTTCAATAACCAGGATTATTCCATCGTCATTCCCTACGAGCTGCTGAAGCAGGAAGAAAAAGAACGACGCATCTACAACATCCTGTTGGGAGCCATCGCGGCCATCTCGCTGGTAGTGGGTGGCATCGGCATCATGAACATCATGTTGGCCACCGTCATGGAGCGCACCCGTGAAATCGGTATCCGCAGGGCCATTGGTGCCCGAAAAGCCGACATCATGAGCCAGTTCGTGTCCGAAGCAGTCGCCATCAGTATCACCGGTGGACTCATCGGTGTGGTGCTTGGCGTCAGCCTCTCGCTGCTCATCACCCTGTTTACCGACGTGCACACCTTCATTCGATTGTATTCTGTGTTTATTGCCTTCGGCTTCTCCGTCATTGTCGGTATCAGCTTCGGCTACTTGCCGGCCAAGAACGCAGCCAACCTCAAACCCATCGACTCCATCCGCTACGAATAAATACCCGACCCCATGTTGATTGAAATCAAGAACCTGTCCAAACTATACAGCATGGAAGGCGTCGACGTTCAGGCGCTCAAATCCATAAACCTGCAGATTGCTCAAAACGAATACGTGGCCATCATGGGCCCATCCGGATCGGGAAAATCGACGCTGATGAATATCCTCGGCTGCTTAGACACACCCACTGAAGGTTATTACCTGTTTAATAACGTGGATGTGAGCAGCTTGAATGATGATGCCCTATCCGCCATGCGCAACCGAGAAATCGGCTTCGTCTTCCAGAACTTCAACCTGTTGCCCCGAATGAGCTCCCTGTTGAACGTGGAATTGCCGCTGGTCTATGCCGGCGTGCCCAAACACATCCGCAAGGAAAGGGCGATGCAGGCGTTGAGCCGTGTGGGATTGGCCGAACGCGTCAACCACCGCCCCAGCGAATTGAGCGGTGGTCAGCGCCAACGCGTGGCCATAGCCAGGGCCCTGGTTACCAACCCCGGTATCCTGTTGGCCGACGAACCCACCGGCGCCCTCGATTCAAAAATGGGGGTAGAGATTATGGACCTGTTCAACCAACTCCAACAAGAAGGCAACACCATCATCCTCATCACCCACGAACAGGAAATTGCCGATTACGCCCACCGCACCATCTTCATCAAGGATGGTGAAATACATTCAGACAAACCTAATGCAAGGAAATAATATGAAACGCATTGTACTGCCATTTCTGCTAGCCATTTTGTTTCAAACTCAGCTCACACACGCAGAAACCTATGTGCTGAACCTGGAAAAAAGCATCGAGGTAGCCAAGGAAAAGAGCCTTGATATGCTAAGCCTCCGTCAAGATTTGAAGATTGCTGAGTTCAATCTGAAATCGACCACCAGCAGACTCAGAACTCATGTTGACCTGAGTCTGATATCGCCTAATTACAGCGAGGGGGTAGAACATTACACGGACACTTCAGGCGTTCATTTTTACTACTCTAAGTATTTGAACATGGAGGGTGCACTCAAAATCAGCCAACCATTGCCTACCGATGGTAGTATTTCCTTTACATCGAATATTACTGCCGGCAACGATATGATCAAGGACAAACGGTCAATGGAAAACTCCTATAGCCTGAAATTGACTCAACCCCTCAATGCCTTGTACGGTTACAACCAAACCAGTTCTTCGTTCAAACAGGCTAAACTGGACTACGAACGTTCGCAAAAGCAATTGAAGCGCGCTGAACTGAATCTGAATTACAACGTCAGCAACGCCTTCTACCGCGTGCTATCCGTTCAGAAAGCTCTGGAAATTTCCAAATCAAACTTGGAACGTCAGCAAGAAGCGTTTAATGTAGCCACGCAGAAATACAAAGCTGGATTCATCAAAGAAGTGGACGCGCTACAAATGGAAGTTGACTTAGCCGAAGCCAATAACAACTACGACATGGCCATCATCAACCAGACATCAACGGTCAATGCGTTTAAGGAACTCATTGGTATAGAGTATACCGACAGTGTGGTCATCAGTAATGAAATGGTGTATAAAGTGGTGGTGGTCGATCCGGAACGGGCTGTAGCCATGGCCCTGCAAAACCGTTTGGAAATCCGTGAACAGGAAATCCAGATTGAGACGAGCAAGCTGAATATCAAGCAGCAACGGGCCAACGGCATGGTACGGGGTGATCTTGTGGCGTATTATCAGCGCCAAGGAGTGAGTGATGCCGATAGTGTTGGTTATAACGTTGCATTCGATAGAATGAAGACTGACCTCCTTAACCGTCCTCAAAGCTACGGGGTGGGCATCAATATCACCATTCCCATCATCGATTGGGGGGAAAACCGTGCCAAGGTGAATGCGGCCAAAGCGCAGCTTAAGCAAAGCGAATACCAACAGAAATCCGTTAACCGCAGCATTGAAGGGGAGGTGCGCAACCTGGTGGCCGACTTGAACAGCAGTCTGAAGCGTCTTCAGTTGTTGGAAAAGAACGTAACGATTGCGGAAAAGAGTTTCGAAATTACGCGTCAACGGTATTCCGACGGGGATATCGACAGTCAGTCGCTGGCCCTGGAACGTGACCGTTTGAACAATGCCTACAATTCACACCTGAGCGCCTACATCAACTACCAGCTTATGCTCTCCGATCTTAGGCGGAAAACCTTTTACGACTTCGAGAACGACAAGCAGCTGATGTAATTAATTGAAATTCATTTGTTATTTTCAGTATTTTACCTTTAATTTGACGTGATATTGCTTTCAAGTAAGCCTATTACGGTATGTTGTGTTTATTAACAGGTAAAATGCTAAACAATATGAAAATCAGGAGTTTACTATTCGGGTTACTGCCGTTGCTTTTGTTGGCGTGTGTGACTGAAGAAGGTGGCTTAACGGGTATCAAACAGAAAACCCTTCAAGGTCATGTCCAAAAAGGGCCTTTTATTATTGGCACAGAAGTTGTTATCAGCGATTTGGATAAAAACCTGGAACAAACCGGGGTCACCTACACCACCAACGTGTTGGATAACTCGGGTCGATTTGAGCACGCCAACTTTCAGTTGAGTTCCACCTATGTGGAACTGAGCGCAACAGGGTATTATTTTAACGAAGTGACGAATAAAATATCGTCAGCCCCACTTACCTTAAAAGCATTGGCCGATGTGTCCGGTTCAGACTCAGTCAACGTGAACCTGTTGACCCATTTGCAACGTTCTCGCATCGATTTTCTGGTTAAACAGGAAGGGTTAACCTTCGATCGTGCAAAAGTTCAGGCCTACCGGGAAGTGATGCGGATTTTTGGATTTGATGCAGCCGATGCCTGCACTTCCGAAGACTTGGATATATCAAAGAGTGGCGATGAAAACGCCAAATTGCTGGCTGCTTCCGTTCTGTTGCAGGGGTATCGTACCACCGGTGAAATGGCTGAATTGGTGGCCAAACTGATGGTGGATATTCGCCCGGACGGAATACTGAATGATTCCACGTTGGGGTCAAGCCTATTGGATGATGCTCGATTAATTACACTACCCGACGTTCGCACACATCTTGAAAACCGATATGCATCCGAAGGGATGAATGGTGTTGTGCCCGATTTTGAGCGCTATGTGAATTACTTCATCCATCATTCCGGCTATGCTTCCCTCAAACGAATCACGTATCCCGACTCAACCACCTATGGACAAAATCTGTTGAGTGAATCAGTATCAGAAATTGTCACCATGAAAGAATATCCCTTATCGGCGATTATTCCAACCGGTATGAGCGTAAAGATTGTGCTTCGGGGTGGAGCATGGTGTTATCGAGCCATGCACAACGAGGGTATTCAGAACTGTAGTATTTCAGCCTACGATACGGTAAACAAGCAACAAACATTTACATCAACAGCCAGTGATGCCACCTTCAGCATGTTATTGCAAGATTTTAGTCCGGGTACCCTTTATATTGATTACTACGAAAACAATGCAACGGTTCCAACTAAGACCAAAACAATAACCGTTGAATCAAGCAACCCGATCGATCCGGGTCAAGAACCCAACGACAGTACACAGTTGATTCGAAGACGGTATTAATCAAACGAGTCGTTTTCTTACGCGCAAAAGCGCTATTTGTGTGCAGAAAATTCTACCTTTGCGCCCTATAACACATAAAACAGCCTATGAAAGCATACGTATTCCCAGGTCAGGGAGCCCAGTTTCCGGGCATGGCCAAGCAATTGTACGAACAATCGTCCCAGATGAAAGCCTTGTTTGAACAAGCCAACGACATCCTTGGATTCCGCATCACCGACATCATGTTCGATGGAACCCAGGAGGAACTACGCCAAACCAAGGTGACGCAACCCGCCATATTTCTGCACTCTGTCCTGTTGGCCAAATCATTGGGCGCCTCCTTTCAACCCGATATGGTAGCCGGTCATTCCTTGGGTGAATTCTCCGCACTGGTAGCCGCCGGTGCGCTGACCTTTGAAGACGGTCTCAAGCTGGTATATCAACGCGCATTGGCCATGCAGGCCGCTTGCGAAGCTACACCTTCCACCATGGCAGCCATTCTGGGTTTGTCCGACGACGTTGTAGAGGGCGTTTGCGCCGGCATCACCGAAGAAGTGGTGGTCCCCGCCAACTACAACTGCCCGGGCCAGATTGTCATTTCAGGCTCCGTGCCCGGCATTGATCTGGCCTGCGAAAAACTCACGGCAGCAGGCGCCAAACGCGCGCTGAAGCTGAGTGTGGGTGGCGCGTTCCACTCACCCCTCATGGAGCCGGCTCGCAAGAAACTGGCCGATGCAATTGCCAACACCCCCTTTTCGAAGCCCGTGTGCCCCATCTATCAAAATGTCAACGCACAGCCTCAAACCGATCCGGAAATGATCAAAGCCAACCTAATTGCCCAATTGACCGCCCCTGTCCGTTGGACACAAAGCGTGCTGGCCATGGTTGCCGACGGAGCCGACACTTTTGTCGAACTGGGCCCGGGTGCCGTGTTGCAAGGTTTGGTGAAGAAAATTGCCAAAGAAGCGCAGACCGAAGGCCTGCAGTAATTTATAAAAAAGAGGCCATCCCTTAAAAAAGGGATTCCATCTCAACGAAAAGGATGCCATCCCCTCAAAAAGGATGGCATCCTTTATGATAAAAAAACATAAACCCGTAACAAAAAACCACCGTACCGATAAACAAAACCCCCAGAAAATATGTTACTTCGTAGTAAGCCAATTTTGAACCATTATGAGTAAAATCGTCATTTACCAGTTGCTTCCCCGCTATTTTTCCAACGACAAACCAACTCGGGTATGGAACGGCAACCGAGACGAAAACGGTTGTGGAACGCTGGATGCCATTGACAACACCGCACTCGGTTCCATTAAGGCTTTGGGTGTAACGCACGTGTGGCTTACGGGAGTGATCGAACATGCCACACAGACCGATTATTCCTCCCTCGGCATTCACAAGGATCACCCGGCTGTGGTAAAAGGAAAGGCCGGCTCACCCTACGCCATCAAGGATTATTTCGACATTGATCCCGACCTGTGCGACGATCCAAGAAGACGCATCGATACCTTTCGCGACTTGGTGGGCCGGTGTCACAAACAGGGATTGAAGGTCATCATCGACCTGGTACCCAACCACGTGGCTCGGGAATACCATTCCGACCAATGCCACAGCTGCATGCGCGATTTTGGCGCCGACGATGTGGTTGAATACGGATTCAATCCCGCCAACAATTACTACTACATCAACGAAAGCCCCTTGGAGCTGCAGTTTGACCGCTATGCCGGAAGTGAGGTTCCCTATTCCGAATACCCGGCGAAAGCCACCGGAAATGACCTGTTTACGAATACCCCGGACATCCACGACTGGTACGAGACCGTCAAACTGAATTATGGCGTCAATTATTTCTTTGGCAATCAGGCCCATTTCGAGCCAACACCTTCCACCTGGTTCAAAATGCTCGACATCCTGTTGTACTGGTCGCGATTGGGCGTTGACGGCTTCCGCTGTGACATGGCAGAAATGGTACCGGTTGCATTTTGGGAATGGGTGATCCCCCGGCTGAAGAAAGAATACCCCGAGGTACTGATGATAGCGGAAGTATACAATCCTGACCACTACAGGGCCTTTATCCACGCCGGGTTCGACTACCTCTACGACAAAGTGGGTATGTACGAAGCACTCAGAAGAGTTACCGAAGGCAAAAGCCCCGCTTCCGAATTAACAACCTACTGGCAAACACTCAACGACATCTTGCCCCACCTGCTGTATTTCATGGAAAACCACGACGAGCAGCGCATCGCCTCGGCCTTTTTCGCCGGCAACGGACAGAAAGGTTTTCCCGGCATGATAGTGGCCACTGCTTTACATTCCAATCCGGTGCTGGTATACGCAGGGCAGGAATTGGGCGAATCCGGCATGTACAGCGAAGGGTTTAGCGGCATGGACGGAAGAAGTACCATCTTTGATTACTGGAGCTTGGAAACACTGGCTGCGTGGAACAACAACGGCCACTGGGACGGGGGCGCATTGACACCCCAACAAACCCACCTGCGCACGCAATACGCCACCCTGCTGAACGCGGCGCTAACAGAAAAAGCCCTGTCGCACGGCGTATTCTTCGACCTTAGTTACGCCAACCTCGACAACCACGCCTACAACAGCGCCACCCAATTTGCCTGGATGCGAAAAGAAGGCGCAGACTGCGTGCTAGCCGTGGTGAACTTTGCTTCCAAACCAATAGGAACCTACCTGAATATACCCGCTCATGCCTTTGCCTGCTTGGAAATACCCGGTGATGTGGTGTATGAGATGACCGATTTGCTGACAGGAGAGAAGACCTCCGTGATGCTCAGTCCCAATCATCCCGTTCACATCGAATTGCCCGGTCATTCCGGAATTCTGTGGAAATTTCTTGTAAAAGTTGCCGATTGATTCCCCATAAAAGTTCTATCTTTGTCGCGTCATATCGATCCAACCCCATTACATATGAACGATACAGGTTCTTTCAAGGTCTTTTCCGGAACTAACTCTCAGTATTTGGCAACCAAAATTTGTGCCAGTTTGGGCGTACCCCTAGGTAAAAGCAATATCCAGCATTTTGCCGACGGCGAATTTTCCATCTCTTACGAAGAGTCCATTCGGGGCGACGTAGTCTATCTGGTTCAATCCACCTTTCCCAATTCCGACAACCTGATGGAACTCTTGCTCATGGTCGATGCAGCCAAGCGCGCCTCAGCTGCTAAGATCATCGCCGTGATTCCGTATTTCGGCTGGGCTCGACAAGATCGCAAAGACAAACCCAGGGTGTCGATAGGTGCCAAACTGATAGCCGACCTCTTATCGGTAGCCGGCATTGAACGCCTTATCACTATGGATCTGCACGCAGACCAAATCCAGGGATTCTTCAACGTGCCGGTTGATCACCTGTATGCCTCGACCATTTTCGTACCCTATATCAAAACGCTCAACCTGGACAACTTGGTTATCGCCACTCCCGATGTGGGCGGTTCAAAACGCGCCAATTCCTATTCGAAATACTTGGATGTACCCTTGGTTTTGTGCCACAAAACACGGGAATGTGCCAATGTTGTATCGGAAATGCGCATCATTGGCGACGTGAAAGGCAAGAACGTCATCTTAATCGACGACATGGTTGACACAGCCGGAACCATTACGAAAGCTGCCGACTTGATGATGAGTGAGGGTGCCTTGTCCGTACGGGCCATCGCCAGTCACTGCGTCATGTCCTGTCCGGCCACGGAACGCGTGAGCGCCTCCAGCCTGACTGAACTCATCGTGACCGATAGCATTCCGTACACCAAGGATTGTCCGAAAGTACGTGTGTTGTCCATCGCCGACATGTTCGCCGACACCATCGAACGGGTTTTCGACCACCGTTCCATCAGCTCCCAATACCTCATTTAGAATACCTTATTTAGGTTTTCTATCGTCCTTTACCAGCAGCGCACTGATTTCGTAGAGCAGGTAAAGCGGAATCGACACCAATGTCAACGTGAAGGGGTCGCCTGTGGGTGTAATCACCGCAGCGATAAATACCAGCACGACAATGGCGTGCCGCCTCCACTTGCGGAAGAAACTGCGCGTAATCAATCCTAATTTGGATAGAATCATAGCCAGCATGGGCAACTCAAATGTCAGGCCCATAACCAGGTTCAGGTTGGTGAACGTACTCATATACGACTGAAGCGATAACTGGTTTGCCACCAGCTTACTCACCTGGTATCCGGCCAAAAACCGCAACGTGACCGGGAAAATAAACAAATAGCTCATTGCCACCCCGCAATAAAACAAGAAAGCGCCCAACACAAAGGTGCTGGATATGCTTTTGCGTTCCTTCTCGTACAAAGCGGGACGGATAAACCGCCAGATTTCGAACAACAGGTAGGGAAAAGCCAGCAGGATAGCCAGCGTAAACGAGGTCTGGATATGCACCATAAACGGCGTAATCAACTCAATGTTGATGATGTTGACCGTATACGCCGTGTCGCTGAACGGAGAGACGGTGTGCATGATAGACGCCACGAAGTTAAACCACCGGTAAGTAATGAATGAGCCGAAGCACGGCCCCATGATCACGGTGTCGAAAATGGAAGGCATCAGTAAGAAAAAGCCAACGGAAAGGAGTGCTAAAACGGCCAAACTGCGGAAGAGGATCTTGCGCAACTCATCCAGATGGTCCCAGAATGAAAGTTCATCGGAGGGCATGGGGGCGGAGAGGTGTTAGGCCTTGGGGGCTGAATCGGAATCCTTTTTATCGGTGTTAGCCGGATCTTCCTTCTTGATTTCTTCTTCCATATCCTTAAGCCCTTCTTTAAAGGAGCGGATGCCCTTTCCCAAACCACGCATCAGCTCGGGGATTTTTTTCCCGCCGAACAACAGCAGGATCAACAGAGCCAAAATGAAAATTTCCGATCCGTTGGGGAGCGATAATAATAATAGCGTACCCATAGTTGATGTCTTGTTTAGTAAGTGTATGAACCCTTTTAGGGCAGGTTGTACACGCGCAAATGTACTAGTTATTTTTTGGATAAACGCCAGCGTCGGTGTATCTTTGCAGGAATTTCTGTAACTACAACCAACCCTCTATGCCGAAACCGTCGCAACGCGGAGAGATGATGCCAGAATCACCCATCCGCAAGCTTGTACCCCTGGCCAACAAGGCCAAAGCCAAAGGCACCATTGTGTATCACCTGAATATCGGCCAGCCCGATATCAAAACGCCTCAGGCGGGATTGGATGCGTTGCGAGCGATTGACCGGGAAATTCTGGAATACAGCCCTAGTGAAGGCTTACTTTCCCTGCGCAAGAAACTGGTGGAATATTACGACCGCTTCGACATTGACGTAACCGTTGACGACATCATCGTGACCACAGGCGGCTCGGAGGCTGTCTTGTTCGCCTTTATGGCTTGCTTGGATCCTGGCGACGAAATCATCGTGCCCGAACCGGCGTATGCCAACTACACGGCCTTCGCCATTTCGGCTGGCGCCGTGATCAAACCTTTGATGTGCAGCATTGATACCGGGTTTTCCCTGCCTTCCGTGGCTGAGTTTGAAAAGCTCATCACACCCAAGACTAGGGCCATCATGATTTGCAACCCCAACAACCCCACCGGTTACCTGTACACGCATCAGGAAATGGACCAGATCCGCGATTTGGTGAAGAAATACGATCTCTACCTCTTCTCCGACGAGGTGTACCGGGAATTCTGCTACACCGGTGCTCCCTACATTTCGGCTTGCCACCTGAAGGGCATTGAACAGAACGTGGTATTGGTCGATTCCGTTTCCAAGCGGTATAGCGAGTGCGGCATCCGCGTTGGTGCGCTGATTACCAAGAACGAACGCGTCCGCATGGATGTAATGAAATTTTGCCAAGCTCGCCTGAGCCCGCCTTTGTTGGGCCAGATAGTGGCCGAAGCTTCCATTGACGCGTCCAAGGAATACATGCTCGACATGTACAACGAGTACGTAGAACGCCGCAAGTTCCTCATCGACGCCCTCAACCGCATTCCGGGTTGCTACACGCCCATTCCCATGGGGGCCTTTTATACCGTGGCGCGCTTGCCCATTGATGATGCCGACCGTTTCTGCGCCTGGCTGCTCGATGAGTTTGAATACGAGGGGCAAACGGTGATGATTGCGCCGGCGTCGGGTTTCTATACCACACCGGGTGTGGGTAGGGACGAGGTGCGTCTGGCCTACGTGATTAGCAAGGACAAACTGGCCAAGGCCATGGAGGTTTTACGTAAGGCTCTTGAGGTTTACCCCGGCAGAACGATCTAACGATGCGTGTCGAGTCCTTCATCGCGAAACGCCTTTTTTTCAAGACTGATCGTTCCACCAAGAAATCAGGGCCTGCCGTACGGATTGCCGTAACGGGCATTGCCATTGGTTTGGCGGTGATGTTGGTGGCGGTTGGGGTTGTCAATGGCTTCAAGCGCGAGGTGAAGGATAAGATCGTGGGCGTGGGTGCTCACATCCAGATTTCCAGTTACTATTCGAATTATTCCTACGAGGTGAGCCCGATCAACGTGCCCGACTCGTTGCTCGGTAAGCTGCGTGCCATTCCCGGCGTCAAGCACGTGCAGTGTCAGTACACCAAGCCGGGCATGATCAAAATCAAGGACGACTTCCAGGCTGTCGTGTTCAAAGGCGTGGATGCGGGCTTCGATCCGGCGTTCCTGAAGTCGTCGCTGGTGTCCGGTTCGTTCCCCGACTACTCGAAGCCGTCGAACCAGGTGTTGATTTCTGAATACATTGCCAAGTTGCTCAAGCTGAAAACGGGCGATAGTTTCCTGGCGTACTTCATCAAGGAGGAAGCGGTTTCAGCGCGCAAGTTCACCATTTCGGGCATTTACAACACGCATTTTTCCACGTTCGACAAGGCGTTTGTGCTGGTGGATGCCAGGCATGTGCAGGTGTTGAACGATTGGGACACCGAACAGGCCGGTGGCATTGAGGTGTTCTTTACCTCGATGAAGGCGTTTGAGGCGTTGCAGGAACAGGTCTACGAAACCATGAGCAAGTACGCGTCGAGCCACGATGAAATCTACTACATGCGCAACCTTTACGAGTTGAACCCTGATCTCTTCGGCTGGCTCGACCTGCTCGACATGAACGTGCTGCTCATCTTGCTGCTCATGGTCTTCGTCTCCGGCTTCAACATCATTTCGGGCCTGCTGATTTTGATTCTGGAGCGGACGAATTTAATCGGTATCCTCAAGGCGCTGGGTTCCAACAACGGCATGATACGTCGCTTGTTTTTCTCGTATTCCATCTATTTAATTGGAATGGGCCTGATCTGGGGCAACGCCATCGGTCTGGGCATCTGTTTCATCGAAAACCACTTCCACCTGCTCAAGCTCGACCCCTCCATCTACTACGTCGACGCCGTCCCCATCGACATCAACTGGCTCGCCATCCTCCTCATCAACGCCGGCACCATCCTCATCTCCATGGCCGTGGTTCTCATTCCCTCACATTTGATTTTGCGGATACATCCGGCTAAGGCGATACGGTTTGAATAAGCACACCAGCACCACTCTTATCCAGTTCTCTCTATTCTTTTCCCGGCTCTTGCCGCGCTCCCTCCAGTCCGCGGATGTGGCACCGGGCTCCGCTAGTCCGGGCTGGCGTCCGCTCGACATCGGCGTTAATTTCTAGTCTCTAACGAGCCGTCAAAATTAACACTGCCGATCTCGTCGCGCCCCCTGCACCCGGCCGTCGAAGTCGCCCTAAGTCCCACATCCCCTCCCTTCCGTCCGCTTTCTGGACATCCAGCACAGTGCTACCAAAAAATACCTTAACCAAAAGTTGCACAATCCTCAAATGAATCGTAAATTCAGCGTCGAAATCACTAATCTAAATTGCTTAAATTAGAACACAAATTCAATATTTATTTCTTTTTAAAACATAAAAATTCTTATTTACTCAATTTTTAGTTTTTTTGCCAGTAGGGGTAAAAATGTGATGTTTGATAATACATAAGTAACTATAATGCAGTTGTTTTTATGCATAGGTTAGCAGTGATGGAAAACAATAAAAAAATATACAGATATGGCAGTAAAATTAATTAAGACAAAGTCTTTAAAGACAAAGTTTGGTGATTTAATAGTCTTTACTCAATCGCTTAAAATAAAAGACGTTCTAGGAATATATTACGTAGCAATTAGGGGTAAGGATGATGAAGAAGGGGCAGTACAGAGAGTGTTAAATAGACAAAGAATTTCTTCAATTAAAAAATATGTATTAGAAGGAAATAACTTTTATAGTACATTTATTTTAAATTGGACTGATAATAATTTCAAGCCTGAATTTAAAGATTATGAAATAACAATTCCAATAGTACCTTATGCAGCACAAGTAATTGATGGTCAACATAGGCTTGTTGGGTTACAGGAAGCTGTGAAAGAAAATGAAGAAATAGGTGAAAAAGAGATTCTAGTCACAATTAGCATTAATCTAAAAACTCAAGATGCTGCTAGGATTTTTATTAATATAAATTCAGAGCAAAAACCAGTTCCCAAAAGTCTTATATATGATTTATTTGGAGAAATTGAAAATGGCAATGATCATTCTATTAATAGAGCGACTGATATTGCAGAAGAACTAAACAATAATTTAGAATCCCCATATTATAACTGTATAAAATATCCTGGTCAACCAAAGGGAGTAGGTCTGGTTGACTTATCAACAGTTGTTAGTTCATTAAAAAAACATTTAGAAGTAGATGGTGTTTTTGCAATTCATAAACTAACCAACTTGCAAAATCAAAAATCCGTAATTCTGAATTATTTTACAGCTTTAAAATTCTATTATGACAAAGAAGATATATGGTCAAATAAAAATAAGAATCCATTTCTTACAAATGCTGGATTTTTTGGAGCAATAGAGCATTTAATTAAAAACCTTTTAATCAAGTGTGCTGAAAAAAAATCCTTTAAAGTTGAAGATTTTAAAGTGCTGTTAGATCTTCAAAAGGGTGAATTAATTAAAAGAGCTGATCTTAAAAATTTAGAAGGAAAATCCCAAAGGAAAGCTATTGTAGATTATTTGCAAGATAATTACTTAAAATCATTGCCAAATCAAGAAGAGTATGAGTTTTGATAGATATAGAGCTCAGTCGTTGTGTGAATCAATACTTGGTTGTTCGAATTTTAACGAATTTTTCAATAAGCCTTACTCTGATGTTGAGAGTTTGATTTTAGATAGAAATTATGCGTATAGTTTAAGCACTTCTTTAAAGGAAGATGCAAAGGATTATTATTTTAAGGGATGCGAAAGCTTAACTGAAAGTCTGAACAGTTTTAATGCAAAACTTTATTCATGGGCAATAATAAAAGCATATTACGCAACTTTTTATATGATTAAAGCTGATTTTGCTTTAAAAGATTTTGCTTTAATAAGACATAAATGTATTTACTACCTCCAAGCATCCGTAGGGGCTTCGCCTATTACAAAAGGGCGAAATTCAAGTAAAAGGACTGATTATTCTGGAGACCACAAATCTGCGATAAATTACTATACAGACATGTTTTCTAATACAGATATTTTGTTATCTCAAGAAATTGACGGCATGACTTCTTATCAATGGATAATGAAGAAAAGAGAACAAGTCAATTATCAGGAAAGAGATTTTAAAGAACCATATTTTCCAGACTTTTTAGAATTTATAGACAAAAGAATTAATTTAGGTGAGTTTAGGCAACTTATAGATGAAATTTTAAATGACAATACTTATGTTCTTACTTTTCAGCCAGAATATTCACCTATTGCAATACCCTATAAACGTGCATTGCAGACAAAAAAGAGCTTTTTTGACAATGGGATTTTTCCAATATTACCAGATGATAAAATTGGACATTTAACGAGATTTGAACCATATAATTTTTTTTAAAAAATACAAACAATTCTGCTATATTAATCAAAACTTACCCACATCTGGCAGGCCCGCTCTGGCTATCTGTTAGCATAAAGCACAGAATTGACCTTTAAATTTATCAAATTGCACAATGTTTATTTTCACGCCGAAAATACCTGATAATATGGAAGTTGTACAAACGAGAAAGCCAGAATACAAACAAATGATAATGAGAATTGAACATATAAAGAGGAGATTTTACTTATATTAGGTTAATAGTTTAAAGTAGAGCACTAATCCTTGTATTGTTTTATTATTAACTTGTTACATATAGTATATAGTGTTCGGATTTAATTAAATATGCTGAAAGGCAGAGCGAATTTGACGAAACTGTTTACGTTTACGCAATTCAGTAGTCAATTTGCTTTTTGAACTTATAAAAATAAAAATGCTAACAGGAAATAAGGGGGAATGGAGTGAAATTTATACATTTTTCAGACTCCTTGCAGACCAAAAAGTTTATAGTGGTGATGCTGAACTTAATAAGATTGAGGAGTTATTTTACCCAATTGTCAAAATTTTAAGGGAAGAACATGTCGGAAGATTCGAATATCAAGTTGACCAAAATGTGGTTTTAGTTTTTGGTGGTGGAAATGAAGTAAGAATACCGGTAGAAACATTCAATGACATTGCAGAACAGTTATTTGCAAAAATTAGAAATTCCACAGGTGTTTTTTCTCTACCAGAGATTGAAGAATTTATGTCTTCAATTTACTGCTATACATTAAAAGCAAAATCAACAGATAAAACTGACATTAAGGTTGTAATTCACGACTTAAGAACCGGTCTTCAACATTTATTAGGTTTTAGTATAAAATCAAAACTTGGAAGTCCTTCAACTCTTTTAAACGCAGGAGGCGACACTACAAACTTCATTTATCAAATAAATGGAATTGATGAAGCAATAATGAGTGAAGTAAATAAGGTTGAAAAATTTAAAGAGAAGTTTGATCTATTAAGAAAATACAAGGCACGAATTAAATTCATAACTACTGCTAATAGTGTTTTTAAAAGCAATTTAGTTTATGTTGACTATTGCTTGCCTGAAATTATTGGAAACATTGTTTTGCTTTATTACAGCAGCCCAAATTCGAGAATTTCTGATATTGTCGGTGTTATAAATGAGGCAAATCCCCTTAATTTTGATTTAGTATATAACCAAGACTTTTACGAACATAAGGTAAAACGTTTTTTGACTGACATAGCATTAGGATTAAAGACCTCAAAGCCTTGGAGAGGAAAATATGAAGCGACTGGTGGATACTTAATTGTCAAGGAGGATGGTGGCGTAATATGTTATCATATTTATGACAAAAATCAATTCGAAGATTATTTATTCAATAATACAAGACTAGAAACGCCAAGCACAACCAGGCATTTGTTTGGTCAAATTTTCGAAGAAGAAGGAGATTTTTATATCAAGTTAAACTTACAAGTTAGGTTCTTGTGACATCATAACGAACTATTGTGTCAACAATCTTGCATAAAATCAATTAGGCCAAAATGGATAAATTGACAAAAGAACAGAGAAGAAAAAATATGCAAGCGGTTAAGAGTAAAGGTTCTAAAATTGAGACTCTGCTTGCTAAAGAACTTTGGAAAAGAGGTTACAGATACAGGAAAAACAACAAGACGGTATTTGGAAAACCAGACTTAACTTTTAAGGATCTTAAGATTGCAATATTTGTAGACAGTGAGTTTTGGCACGGAAAAGATTGGGAAGAAAGGAGAAGCGACCACAAAAGCAATCAAGAGTTTTGGTATAAAAAAATTGAAAGAAATATTGAGAGAGATAATGAAGTGAATGTCTATCTGCTAAAAACCGGTTGGCAAGTTCTTCGCTTTTGGGGTAACCAAATCGAAAAGGATTTAGTAAATTGCGTTTTGAAAATTGAATGTAAAATAAATGAAGCTAAAAGAAAAAATTTCAATTGAAGAAGTTTGTGGTCAAACCTTTAGAATAAGGGTTTTCGAAGCCTCTGAATACGGTAAAGCCGCTTTCACTCACTATTTGCACAATAACCAAAATGAAAACACGAGATTCTTCGAGAAAGAAGCTGTTCAACACGTAAAACGAGCTTTAGAATACAAGTTCCCAAACAAAGATTTTTCATCTACTGTAGCAGCATCAGCATTAGAACAGATGCTTTTTGATTTTAAAAACGACATTCCATTTAAAGAGCCTGAAGCACCAAAATTTAAATTCATTGATTTATTTGCCGGAATTGGCGGGTTCAGAATTGCAATGCAAAGTCTAGGTGGAAAATGTGTTTTTACAAGTGAATGGGACGAACAGGCAAAAAAGACCTATGAGGCAAATTTTGGAGAAGTTCCATTTGGCGATATAACGAAGGAAGAAACAAAAAAGTTTATACCTGACGATTTTGATGTTTTATGTGCGGGTTTTCCATGCCAAGCATTTTCAATTGCAGGTAAACGTGGTGGTTTTGAGGACACAAGAGGAACCTTGTTTTTTGATGTTGCCGAAATAATCAAACGTAAAAAACCAAAAGCATTTTTTCTTGAAAACGTAAAGGGATTAAGAAATCACAACGGAGGTAAAACATTTGCAACAATTCTAAATGTTTTGCGTAACGACCTTGACTATTTTGTTCCTGAGCCGGAAATAATAAATGCAAAAGATTTTGGAGTTCCACAAAACAGAGAGAGGGTTTATATCGTTGGATTTAGAAAAGACCAAGGTGTTTCAACATTTGAATATCCAAAGCCTAAAAAACAAAAAGTTACTTTTGCTGATGTGAAAGAAAAGATGGTTCCTGAAACAAAGTATTTTCTTTCCACACAGTATGTTCAGACATTGATTGATCATAAAGCACGGCACGAAAGCAAAGGTAATGGTTTTGGCTATGAAATAATTCCTGATGATGGAATTGCAAATGCAATTGTTGTTGGAGGAATGGGTCGAGAAAGGAATTTAGTTTACGACCACAGAATTACTGATTTCACTCCTACAACTCACATTAAAGGGACTGTAAATAGAGAGGGAATTCGCAAGATGACTCCAAGAGAATGGGCTAGACTTCAAGGTTATCCCGATAATTTTATTATTCCTGTAGCAGACGCTTCTGCATACAAACAATTTGGAAATTCAGTAGCTGTTCCCGCAATCAAAGCGACAGCAAATGAAGTTATTAAATATATATTGAAAAATGCTTAGAGAATTAGGAATAATTGTTGGAGCTACAACAAAAGCGGGAAACGTTTTTGAGCAACTGTTTCCAAACTTCATGGAAGTGGAATATACAACACCTTCAGATTATATAAGAATGTATTGGGAGAGATACCAGAATCTAATAGATACAAACAGCAACCTTAACGGAAAAGTTTTTGAATATATTTTGGCAACACTTTGTATAAGAGAAAATATTTTGCCATTGTATTTAAATGCAAAAGTTTCATTTGTTCCCAATGTTATTTATGACCTTATGTTTTATACAGCAGAAAAAGGTCCAATTTGTTGGAGTGTAAAAACCAGTCTAAGAGAAAGGTATAAACAGGCAGATTTAGAGGCCATTGCACTTAAATATGTTCATAGAAAAGCATTAAGTTACTTAATAACACTTGATGAGAGAGAGGCAAGAGGTGTCAGAGAGAAAATAAAGACAGGAGATGTAATAGGTTTAGACAAAGTAATTGTAGCAACTGATCCTGAGTTCGATCAATTGGTTGGAGAATTAAAAAGTTATAGATTTGAGGAACCTCCAACTGTAAAAGTAATTGAATCAAAACAAGTTATTACTATTGAAAAAGTGAATTCGGTATTACAATAACTATTCGAGAGCGAACGCTCACATCGTTCAAATATAGACAAACGACTGCGGTGCAAATTGAATATCTAAGTCTTTCAGCGTTTTTGGTTCTTGATACCTAATCACGTTTCCGACTTCAATGGCGAACGCGGTTGCTTTGTTGGCAAAGTATTGGTCGAAAAAGGCTTTGGTGATGCCGGAATGATGTTGGGTCTTTTGCCAGAGTTGTTCTGTTTCTTCGTGCAGGATGCCGGCGATGTCGAATTCACCGATGACCTGTTGTACGGGTGAAGAGGCGTACACAACTACTTTGTGTATATCGCTACGTTTAAATAGGCTTTTACGGAACTCGTACTTTTTGGATCCGTCAAAGATTTTGTAGGCAAATTCCGGTTTGATTGACAATAATACCTTCATGGGTTTTGGTGCTTACTGACGTTTGTCACTCAATGGCAACAACATCTTCGTGTATTCTTTGACTGCCGTTTCGTTGGTTTGAAAGGTATTCAAAACGCTGAATGGTTTTGAAAACTGCAACACCGTATCGTCCTTTTTCAATAGGTACTTATGAATGAATGCATCAAGGTTGTTGATTGTGGTTCCTTCGGCACATAATTTTTTAGAAAAGGTTTGTACATTCTTTTGAATGATCTTGAGAATTGAGTTGAAATACGTGGTGTCAAAATCATCGTAAATCGGACGCAGTCTGGTGGAGTCGGCCATTTGAAAAAACAGCTTTGTCTGCTCTTCCGGAAAGAAGAATAGTATGCCTACATTTATTGCTTCACCCAAAATAGGTGAATGTTTGTATTGCAATATGCAATAGTACAGCTGCTTGTTCATAAATAGAGTTTGGAAGGATATTGATACAAAGAATCAAAAGTTCAGTAAAAAGAAACGCTCCTTTCGGAGCGTCGGGCTGGAGATGCTATCTCCAACGATGTTGTTTGCAAATGTAATGACATATTTTTAAACGACAAGCTTTCTAGCGAATAAATCGTTGGCTGTTAGGTCACTGCCGTAGTGCAGCGGGGATGGTTGGACGGCGGCGACTATGAAAAAACGCGTTAAAAAACCGAGCTTGATCTGAACCCAAAAAGTTAGACGGATTATTTACTAATTTACTTGAACGGATTGAGTCCTGAATTTCACAGGACTTAGTCCATTTAATTTTTCTTTGATTCGTTCGTTGTTGTAGTAATCGATGT
>Ga0302288_1000477_pt1 | contig 32209 bp, 22 predicted proteins | sample III_Fen_N1_1_FD_194549 | JGI IMG/M metagenome (GOLD analysis project Ga0302288, IMG submission 194549) | Peat permafrost microbial communities from Stordalen Mire near Abisko, Sweden - III_Fen_N1_1 | ecosystem: Environmental > Terrestrial > Soil > Wetlands > Permafrost | place: Sweden: Abisko...
ATTGTGGTTAATTTATTCTTTTGTATCTTTTTGTGGTTAAGCATTTTGTGTTATTTGTGTACTATGGTGGTTAAAAGTTTTCCAGTAAAGTAGAATTAAAAATTGCTAACTCTATTTTACAACTTTGAATGTCTCCGTTTTTCCATACTCATCTTCAATCTTTAACAGGTATATTCCGGTCGGTAAGGATGATGTGTTTATATTGTCTGTATTTGACACGCTCATCAATTTCTTGCCGGCAAGGTTGTAGAGGGTTACCAGAACGACCTTATTAGTTGTTGTTACTGTCAGGCTTTTTGAAAACGGATTTGGAAATACTTTAAACCCGTTTTCAGAATTGATTTGTGGGATTGCGGTAAGACCAGGACCGGTATAACTTTCACCGGGAACACCGAGCTGATAAACCCTAACATAGTCGACATACATAGCTACATCTCCGTTAGCAAGAGCGGTTACATTGTTAATCGAATTAATTCCTGTGAAATCACCTCCAATAGCCAGATTGAAAATGACAGAAAAAGGCTTATGAAAATAATGAGCCGCATTTGGAGCCACATCTGCCTGGTTGATATTCATCGAATAATAAGGTAAATTTGTCGGGTATTTATCCAGGTCGAGATACATTTTCACTGCAGTAGAGTCCCATGTCAGGGTATATAAATGAAAATCATCCTGCAATCCATACGAATTGGTTGTTGCCCTTGAATACATTGGATGATTTACCCATGTTTCCCCCCAATGGAGTGTCCCGCTAAAATAACGGTCCTGTGTCTTCTGATTAATCCCGGTAGAACTTCCCATTTCCATAATATCCATTTCACCGCATTTAGGCCATCCCACACTCTGGAAATCTGCGCCCAACATCCAGAATGCCGGCCATAAGCCATTGGCTGTATGAGGCAATTTGATGCGGGCTTCAATTTTCCCATGGGTGAACGACATTTTTCCCAATGTATTGAGCCTCCCCGAAGTACAGGTTTTACCCAGATAGCTTTCTTTTTTACCCGTTATAATCAGGCAGTTCGCGCCACTTACAGGTTCTGTCCCAACAGATATATTTTCCCTTCGGTAATACTGCAATTCATTATTTCCACCACCATCTCCATTTACTTCAATACTCCAGTTATTCAGTTCGTCAAGAGTTGTCCCATCAAAATTATCCTGCCAGACAAGATGATAATCAGCAGCTTTAGTTACAGAGATATTAGTTGGATTCAACTCTCTTTGTGCTGAAGTCAAGTTGATATTAAGTAAAATGAGTACTATGAGAAAGACTATGTTATTGTTTTTCATATTGTGAAGTTCTTATTTTTTTATGTTCAGATAATTTTTTATCAAAGCATAAATAATTTCTATTTGATGACCTTAAATGTTTTGTTATCTGCTTTAAGCAGGTAAATTCCCTGCGGAATGTTAGTTGAGTTTATCGTTTCGTTTCCTTTAATTGCCTTTTCATAAACCAGCTTCCCTAATGTGTTATATAGTTTTATGTTGGTTGGAGTATCGGTTTTTATATTTATTACATCTGAAAATCGTGTTGGATAAACTTGTACGTGTGTATCTTGTAATTCTTCAACATCTGTATTCAGTTGATAAAATCGCACATAATCTACTTTCATTTGAACCGGATTATTGAAGATGGTATCATCAATAGCACCTCCCATTGTACCACCAACCGCCAGATTTAGAATTACATAGAATTCCTGATCAAATGGCCAACCGGTTGAAGTATCAGTAAAATTGCGATATAATGTGGCAGTTTTTACATTATCTATATAGAACAAAATATCGTCCGGTTCCCAAAGAATGGTGTAAATATGAAATTTGTTTTCCATACTATCTTTATAGACCTTTGTAAACCAGTTATTCCCTAAACTACCATTTTTCAATGCTGTATGCACTGCATGTGAAGTCATTCGTGGATCAGAACCTATGTGCTCCATAATATCAATTTCACCACTTTTTGGCCAACTTCCGTAAACACTTGACTGTGGCATCATCCAAAATGCAGGCCAGGTTCCGGCACCTGAAGGAACACTTATTCTTGCTTCTACCTTTCCATATTTAATGAACCCTTTACTTTTTGAATAAATTCGTCCCGACGAATAGTTTCTATCTGTTACAATCTGTTCTTTCTTTGCAGTTATAATCAAATTGCCGTTTTCAACCTGTATGTTATTACTGTTATCAGTATAATATTCCTTTTCCTGATTTGGAGCATATCCTGACTGAATACTCCATTTTGACATATCAAGTGTTGTTCCATCAAATTCGTCTGAATAAACCAGACTATAACTCTGTCCCCAGGAAGTCACAGATAGTAAGCATAAAAAAAGTATAAGTGTCTTTTTCATAATTCTTTTAAGTTGAAAAATATTATTAGAGGGTTAAATCTACCAAAATCAAAATGATTTCGGTAGATTTAGGATACTGATTAAATGAACATTACTTATTTTTTTTATGTTTGAATAGGAATTATCTAATTTCTATTTTTTTAGATAACTGTCCGCAACGAACAATATAAATTCCTTTTTGAATGTCTTCAATTCCCATAATTGTTTCAGTTGTTGTTCTAATCTTTGAACCTGTTATACTATATAAAGTAATAGGTCGGGTTGCTCCAACAATTGAAAGTGTTTTCCCTGTTACTAAAACGTTTAAGTCAGATTTAACATCATTTATTCCTGTTGTATTTTTGTTGTAAACAAATATTGCATCGATTGCAATTGATATTCCGGAAACACCTCCGCTTAAAACATAAAAAACATTTGCATTTGCAGGAACTGCTTCCGGGTAACGAAGACCCAGATTAAAAAACGCTGACATTGGAATTTCTATGACATGCCATTTGTTATCACGCGCAAAATCGGTATACGGTTGATAAGTCGTTGTTCCATCAACAAAAGCAGTTGCACCTATACAAACTCTTGCTGTAAGACCACCGGGGCCATCCATTCCTAAAATATGTGAAGCATTATTTGATGATTTCATGGCAACATGTAAAGTATAACTGGATGTTACTGCAGTCATGTCTTTAGCTATTGGACCGGAAAATCCAAACCCGGACCAACCTACAGAAGCCACTGCGAAATTAATAAACGATTCAATTTCACCCTCAGAGTTGGGACCTGAAGAACCCAGATCATTATACGTGCTGCTCCAAACATACAAGAAATTGTTAACATCATCTGGTCTAAAATCCTGTGCAATATTGGCTGTCGGAATTTTTGCTGATGAAGTTCCATCCAAAAAAACCAGATGATAACTACTTCCTTTTGTAAAATCATCCTGTGCTGAAACATGAAAAATAAAAGCACTTGCTGCAAGCAGCATTAAGGAAAATGTAAGCTTTTTCATAATGTTATAAATTAAATTGTTTATAAATAAAAATATTTTATTAGTTTGATTCTGAGAATGGATTCAACTTTATACTATTGAATCCATTCGAAATTTTTAGTATTAATAACCGGGGTTTTGTGTCATTGGATCCAAATCAATCTCAGCTGCAGGAATAGGAAATAATTCATGCTTCCCCGCAACAAAATCGGCCATTTGGGCTCGTGCTGCATCTGATTCTGTACTTCCGTACGTTCCTGTTGTTTTATCCATTGTTTGTTTGGCAATTCCCCAGCGACATAAGTCAAACCAGCGATGACCTTCCATGGCTAATTCTACCCGTCTTTCATGACGAATGGCTGCACGTAAATCCGATTGATTGTCAGAATAAGTTCCATAAGGGAATGCGGGTAAAATAGCTGCATTACCACGGGCACGGGCACGAACAGCTTCTAATGCCCATTTGGCCCTGTCCAAATTATTTATTTCACAACTGGCTTCTGCATACATTAAGAGTACATCGGCGTAACGAATCACTTTGATATTTATAGGTCCACGGGTTGGATGGGTCAAGGCAATATATGTCCCGTCCGGATTCATCATGGCATATTTTTTATTCAAATATCTCGATCCGAGATAGATTTCCTGTGCCGGATTTTCAATTTCATCATCTGATGGGTTTATGATGGTTGCATCACGACGTGGATCGTCTGTTTCATAAGCATCATACAAATTTTGTGTAGGTTTATTGAAGCCCCATCCGCCGGCTTTAGAAGCTCTTGAACGCGTTAAAATCACAGTAAAAGTTCCTCGTGTAAATCCGTTCCCATCTCCATAATCACTCGTCGGATCATCCATATATTGTATTTCAAATATCGATTCTTTGCCATTTTCACCTGCTAATGTAAAGTTGTCGGCATAGTTTGAAACTAAAGAGTATTCACCTGAATTTATGATTGAATCGCCCCAGGCTTTTGCTTTATCATATTGTTTGGTATATAGATATGTCTTGAGTAACATGGCCTGAGCTGCTCCCTTCGTTGCACGACCCAAATCAGCAGCAGGATATTTACTTTTCTTCCAGAGTAAAGCATTTGCAGATTGTAAATCGGAAATGATAAAACTGTAAATACTATCAACACTTGCCCGGGGCTGTTTCCATTGATTAGAACTGGTTACAACAAAATCAATTTTAGGAACTCCTCCAAAAATACGAACTAAACGGAAATAATACATGGCACGAAGAAATTTTGCTTCTCCAATAATACGATTTTTCAAACTTGCATTCAATACAGAATCATATTTCATATTAGGAACCTGATCCAACACTAAATTACAACGGCCAATTCCCTGATATTGACCCCGATAAAAATCGAGTAAATATGCATTATTTGTTGCAGTCTTAAAATTTTCCATATCGTAAATTGGTGACATATCACCTACACTCTGACCACCTTTCAGCGCATCGTCTGAAACAACATCACCCACAAACCATTCAGGATAATATGTGCTGTTAAACTCCCACATCAGGGGCATATATGCTGCATTGACCGATTGAATAGCAGTTGTTCCGCTTGTAAAAAAGTCATTTAGCTTTGTAACTCCGGGCGAAGGTGCTGTTAACCAATCCTGACATGAAACCATCGTTAAAGCCATTGAAATAATCATTAAGGCTCGGAAAATATATTTTTTCATAACTTTAGAATTTTTATAATTGTTGTGATTTTTTAATTGACTATATTTCTGCAAATTAGAAATTTATATTAGCTCCTACCAAAAAAGTCCTGGCTTGAGGATAATTACCAAAATCTACTCCACTACCAATTTCAGGATCATATCCTGTATATTTGGTAAAGGTTAACAGGTTACTTGCTGAGACATAAATTCTAAATCGGTTAACTAGTATTTTTTCAGTTACTTTTTTTGGAATTGTGTAGCCAATTTGTACGTTTTTTAATCTTAAGTAAGATCCATCTTCTACAAACCGGCTCGAGGCTCTGAAATTATTAGTACTTCCATATGGATTTGGAATCGTTCCTGAGGTGTTAGTTGTAGTCCATACATTTCTCATCACAGTGCTTAAAGTAGCTTCCTCCCCTTTTCCTTCAGTGCGATAACGGACAGCATTGTAAATTTGATTACCGTAAATTCCTTGAAAAAACAACTGTACATCAAAACCATAACAATCCAATGAACCACTCAAAGCATAAGTCAACCATGGAAATGGATTACCGATATTGGTTTTATCGCTGTCATCAATCTTCCCATCGCCATTTAAATCAACATATTTCGCATCGCCACCCTGCGCTCCGGGTTGTATTTGAACACCTGCTTTATTTTTATAATTTGTTGCTTCTGCATCCGAAGCAAATACTCCGGCATACTTATAACCCCAGAATGTGTTTATAGGTAATCCTTGATCACAAAGCAAAATATTGTCGATACTACTGTATATTTTCTGTCCACCATTTAATGCTGTAATTTCATTACTGATAAAGGATACATTCCCATTCAAAGAATAATTTATTTTTCCAATGTGATTTTTATGATCCAATGTGATTTCAATACCTTTGTTTCGTATTGTTCCTGCATTAGCCATCGGGTCATATCTGTTACCGGCAAAAGCAGGTCCTTTTACTGTAAGCAAGGCATCTTTGGTGTCTTTAAGGAATAAATCAACACTTCCTGAAAGTAAATTTTTAAAAAAACCAAAATCAACTCCACCATTCCATTGTTCGGTTGTTTCCCATTTTCCACCATTATTTGCATAGGTAAGTACTGTCGCTCCGTTTACAAGAGCCTGATTTGAACCTAATACATAATCAACAAATGTTGGTCCGGAGTTGAACATAGAAGTCACAAACATATCGCTGTTAATTTTTTCATTCCCTATCTGTCCCCAACCAAAACGCAATTTCATATAATCAAGATTCTGAATATTCTTCATAAACGATTCTTCACTTAATCTGTATCCTAAAGCAACTGATGGAAAATATCCCCATGGATTATCTGGAAATTTATTGGATCCATCCATACGAAAATTAGCCGTAATCATATATTTGTTTTCAAATTGATAATTAACGCGGCTTAACAGCGAAAACATGCGGGTACGTGAAATTGCATCATTTGCGAATGACTGGTTTTCTGTAGTTTTTGATAGTAGCCAATTGGTAGGTACTGCATTTTGTATATTTGCACCTGAGCCTCCTATAGAATAATAATTAAATTCCTGTGTCGTTTGACCTAATAAAATGGAAAAGTCATGTTTTCCAATTTTTTTGTTGTAAGTTGCTGTATTTTCATTTATTATGGTTGAATATCTTGACATGCTACTAGAAAAAAAGTTCTTCTTATTTTGATCAAAAGACGAGTAAAGATATGCATACTTGAATAACTTGCTAGTATTATTGGCAAGATCCATGCTTACATCAGATCTTAATAACAATCCTTTTATCGGGGTGATTTCAACATATATATCACCTACCCATCGTTCACTTTTATCATCGGGTACTGAGTTTTGAACCATACTAAAAGGATTCGTTACATTTTTAAAATTGGAAGAAGCAGAAATCTGACCACTCAAATCTCTTCCGGCTGGAAAACCTGCTGAAGCCGGTGTTGAATAACTCCATGAACCTTGGGAATAATGTGTAGGATCCCAGGGAGCCATAGCGATGGCTGCAGATAATATAGATGCTCCTGCACTGGGATTGTTATTCATGGCATTTCGTCCTGTTGAAGACATAAACGAAAGGTTTTCACCAACTTTTAACCACGAACGAACGTTGTGTGATGTATTAACACGTAAAGTTAAACGATTGTAGTTTGAACCGATAATTGTTCCCTGCTGATCAAACCAGCCGGCACTAATGGCATATTGTGATGTTTTAGTTCCACCATCCATAGAAATATGATGATTTTGAATAGTTGCATCCTTTTGGAAAACCTGATCCTGCCAATCCGTATCTACTTGAGTATAATCCATTCCCTGAGGATAAGCAGATGTCTTGATTTTCGGAAAATACGGCGATTTTTTCCCTGTTAAATACGATTCAATCCATTTATTCAATCCATTTGCTACTAAATAATCATTTGAGCCGTTAAGCGTTGAAAAGGTTTGAGCAAATTCATCACGACCCATTAAACTTAATTTATTCCAACGGTTTTGAACCCCAAAATAAGTATCAACAGATATATTCCCTTTTGGATTGTCTGACCCACGATTGGTAGTAACTAAAATAACCCCGTTAGCTCCACGTGAACCAAAAATGGCAGTTGCCGAAGCATCTTTCAGTATTTCGGTGGAAGAAATATCACTTGGACTTAAAAAGCTGATGTCACTTAGAATGACACCATCAACTACATATATAGGATCAGAGCTGCTTAATACAGAACCAATACCCCTGATTCGCACCTGAGCAGGTGCACCCGGTTGCCCACTGTTTGCATTTACGGTTACGCCTGCTGCCCTTCCTTGTAAAGCCTGGTCGATACCCGAAACAGGAACTTGTTTAATCTTGTCAGAGCCTATTGAAGTAACAGCACCCGTTAAATCGCTCTTTTTCATCGTACCGTAACCGATAGCAACAACCTCATCAAGCATTTTAGTTTTGGATTCTAATACTACATTAAGTACTGCATTTGAATTAATCTGTTTGATTTGTTCAATGTATCCAATGTAGCTAAATCCAAGAGATTTTCCTTCGGGGACATTGATCGAATACTTTCCATCGTTGTCTGTAATGGTGCCTATACCAGTCGCACCTTTAACAATTACACTTACACCAGGCAAAGGGAGACCATCTTCTGCCGCTTTTACAACTCCTGAGACTTGCCAGGTCTGAGCAGAAATCACAACAGTTATAAGCAAACTCAAACATAGTAAAATTGATTTTTTCATATTAACATAGATTTTTTAATATAAATAGAATAAAAATGTATAACGTAATTTTAATTTTTATTGTTCCTGTTTATTTTTATCGGGCATTTTGTACATTGCAAATATAGATGTATTTTGAAAGGTGTATTATTTTTTTACCTCACATTAATTCAGTTTTTTGAATATTTCAGTACACATTATTACAACAAAAAGATATTTTTTAATCTGATTATCAACGCTATATTAAATACTCTGTTATTAAACATATTTCACACAATATTTCAGCACATAAAAATGTACTAATATTGAATAGTATTAATTCAAAAAATCAAAATTATAGAATATGAAACGGATCTATTTTTTATTGATTTCTTTCTTTCTGATAAATCAGGCATTTCCGAACCAACCATTGGTCCGGAATTTTACAAGGTCAATCTATAATGCCGGTACTCAGAACTGGGCTATAGCACAGGATCAATCGAACATTATGTATTTTGCCAATAATTCAGGACTGTTGAAGTTTGATGGAAAAAAATGGACAACATTCCCAATAATGTACGGAACGAATGTTCGATCCGTGCTTTGCGGGAAGGATGGCAGGTTTTATGCTGCTACTTTTAATGAATTCGGATACTATCAGGAATTAAAGAACGGACGGCTTGAGTATTATTCATTGGTGAATAAGCTGGGGAATAATCATATCAGTTCAAATGAACTGTATAATATCCTTCAGGGAGATAAAAAAATATATTTCCAGGCTGAAAAGTCAATCATTCAATATGATGGGAAGAATATTAAAAGTTATCAGTTTAAATCTAAAATTGATGTTTCTGCATTTGTTCATAATATACTGTTTGTTGCCAGCTCCCAAAAAGGCGTATTTATGCTGAATGGAAATATATTTATACGGATTCCGGGTTCTGAATTACTGGTTGATAAAAAGGTGTGTTCGATACTTCCTTATAAAGAGGGTAAAATCTTAATCATTACAAGTTTTAATGGAGTATACCTGTATGATGGAATTACAATTGTTCCTTTCAATACAGGTATTGATGACTTTTTAAAGAGAAGTCAGGTTTTTTGTGCAACAACCAACGGGAAACAGCTTGTGTACGGAACAGTCCAGAGTGGCATTGCCGTTCAAAGCATTGTTGACGGAACAGTTATCTATGTAAATACGTATTCCGGACTTCAAAATAACACCGTACTCAGCGCAGCTTTCGATAACCAACAGAATCTATGGCTCGGTTTGGATAAAGGAATTGATTACGTCATGTTGAATAGCCCGATATTGAATATATTCGGGACCAATAATCTTTACGGTGCAGGATATACTTCACTGCTGAGAAATAACAAACTGTATTTTGGCACGAATCAGGGGCTTTATACCACTTCATATCCTCTTCCGAATACTTCATATCCGGCACAATTGAAACTTGTAAATGGAATGGAAGGACAGGTATGGTGTCTGAACGAAATTGACAATACCCTCTTTTGTGGCGATGACCAGGGGGCTTTTATCATTTATCCCGATCATTCCGAAAAGATTCAGGGCTTGCCGGGCACCTGGTCGTTTAAACCCATGAAACAACACCCCGGATTAATTTTAGGCTGTTCATACCAGGGACTGTTTATTCTGAAAAAGACAGGGAAATTATGGAAATTCTCCCATTTTATAAGAGGAAAATTTACTGAATCAAGTCCAATGTTTGAAGAAGAAAATGATGGCACTATCTGGTTTAGCCATTGGCAAAAAGGGCTTTTCAAATTACATCTCAATGCGAATCTGGATAGCATCACCCGTGTTGATTTATACGATAACACAAAAGGATTTCCCAGCAACAGGAATAATACGGTATTCAGAATCGGTAACGAACTTATCTTTTCATCCGAACGTGGATTCTATAGTTATAACAAAAAAACGAACAGAATGGATCCATATGCTAAATGGAATAGATTATTCAATTCGTTGCCAAGTTATATGCGGTTGCACGAAAGTAAGAATGGTGATGTCTGGTGCCTTTCCGGACGGTTTGTAGGCTTAGCCAAGAAGAATCCGGACAAATCGTATACAATGGATTCATTGACCTATCGTATCTTACAGCCCAAAATAATCATTGGTTTTGAACATTTTAATTTCATTGACAACAACAATCTGATATTAAGCAATGAAGATGGCTTCAGCTGGATTGACACCCGAAGGGAAATCGTTACAAAAAACACCTTTAAGGTGATTTTACACAATGTTTTCATATACAATGAAAAGGATTCGTTGACAGGTAAAATGAGAAGCATTGATAAAGTAAATTCTACGAATGTCTATAGCCAGAAACAAAACTCAATACGTTTCGAATATATTGCTCCCGAATACAGAAACGATGGCCTGGTTCAATACAGTTACAAGCTTGAAAATTATGATGAAAACTGGTCTGTATACAGCAATGATAACATCAAGGAATATACCAAATTACCTAAAGGGCATTATGTTTTTAAAATCCGCGCCCGTGATATTTTGCAGTCGAAGGAAGCAGTATGTTCCTATTCGTTTACCATTTTACCTGCATGGTACGAAACACGAATCGCATTTGCAATTTACCTCCTGTTAATGATTATACTTGTAGTTGCAATAGTCCTTTTTATCAATCATCAATCCCAAAAGGGAGCTTTAAATATGGAAAGAATGAAAGAAATTGAATTGAATGAGCAAAAGAAAAAGCACGAAGCCGAAACATCTGAAAAGAAAAAGGAAATAAAGGAATTAAAGAACCAGCAATTGCAATATGAACTACGGCATAAGTCACAAGAATTGGCGAGTTCAACGATGAATTTAATTCGAAAGAACGAGATTCTGCTCGAGATAAAAGACAATATCACGAAAGTATCAGATGATATTAAATCAAGCCATGATTCTACCACCATACTATCCCGCCTTGTCAAAATGGAACGAAGCATTAAACAGAATCTGGAGAATGATAACAACTGGAAACGATTCGAAGAGAACTTTGATTTAGTGTATGAGAATTATTTAAAACGACTGGGTGAAATGTATCCCGAACTAAATACCGCTGATAAAAAACTCTGTGCCTATCTGAAAATGGACTTATCGTCAAAAGATATTGCTCCCCTCCTCAATATGTCTGTCCGGAGTGTTGAAATGAGCCGGTACCGCCTACGAAAGAAAATGGACTTAGACAGAGATACGAACCTGGGTGAGTTTCTGCAAAAGTTCTGATAAAATTCATCTTTATCCGATAGAAACGGGACTTTTATTTCATTTCATCGATAATATATTCATTTTAATAAGTGATTTTGCATTGTTTCGGGTCTGAGAGGTTTCAGGTTGACAGTCGCCCTCCCACTTAGTGAAGGTTGCAGAAAACCCGAATCTTAGATGTGGGAGTGCGACTAAAGGATACGCGAATCTTTTTGTCGTTGAGGCACGAGACACAAAAACGTTTTATTTTTCAAAAGAAAAACGCTCAAAAGTACTTCGTACGTTTTGAGGTTTTTCCCTCCCACTTGGTGTTGATTGCAGAAAACCTGAATCTTAGATGCGGGAATGCGACTAAAGGATACGCTGAACTTTTTGTCGTAGGCCCACAAGACACAAAAACGTTTTATCCATTAACAGCAAAACGCTCAAAAGCACTTCGTACGTTTTAAGGTTTTTATCACCTGTTTCGTCCGGGTTTGTAAATATGCAGTCAGTGGATAGCACGAGTTTGAGCGAAGCACAACTTGTTCTCAAAACCAGTACCGTTTGTAACTAACTCAATTGTATATAAAAACTTATTATATTTCCAGTCCAGGTTCTGCTTCGCTCAAACTAAAATTAGGTTATGTTTTAAAATTGATATTATTTGTGTAACGATAAATATAACTTATTATCCTTGTCATTTACTATGAATCACTGTTATGATTTTCCCATCATTTTTTTGTATTGCTATCATGGCTACACCTCCAACACTCCCTTTTGGTAAACTTCCTTTAACTATCCAAACTCCATTTTTTAAATAAGCAATATATGGTTTTTCTTTGTAAATTATTTCACCATATATTGGTAGCCAAATAGCAATCGCTATTCTTACTGCAGTTATTTTATCCGGAACAAAACCATTTTTTGGAATATATCCTCTCATTATATCATTGCTATTCTGTTGTGCACATAAAATATTTCCATTTATAAATAGAATTGCGAATAAAACAAATAAAATTCGATAACAATTCTTTGAAATTCTAATTATACGAGGATTCATAATTTATTGTATTTTATTTGTTTAATTGAACAGGTTAAAAGACGGTTTAACAGGTGATGGGACAAACAAACCCTTTGCCGCCGGATTTAAAACTTTTATTAATGTCCAAAGGGTCTTGCTTGTTACACCCTCCATTTTCCATTCTACCCTTTTGAATTATTGTTGATTTAAATTCCTTCATTTTGATAACGCAATATTTGACTCATTATGCACTGGTTTTAAGCCTATTGCCAATAAGGAAACATTTTACTGTCACCATTTTTCTTTTTGATTGTCAAATATAACTCTCCTTTTTCTTTAATTATTGAATCCCCTACATTAGCATATTCCCATGAATCAGGATAAATCTCCCCACTTTCAAAGAAAGTATCAGTTTTTGATTTAAATAAATAAGTTTCATCTAGGTGATTTCTTTCATCAATAAATTTAGCCGTTATAATACCTTTATAAAAGTCTTTTCTTGTCCTCTCTTTTGCTATATAATTACATGAACCCAAAGAGAGAATTATAAAAATAAACGAAATGGATATTGTTTTTTTCATCTCTAGTGTATTTTATATGGAGTTAATGTATTGCTTTTAGTAACAATTAGTTTGGTCCATGGTTGTTGATTTGCACTCAGTAGATTGCGCAGTTTGATCGAAGCACACCTGTGCTCAAAACCAGTAATGTTGTAACTAACTCAATTGTGTTTAAAACTTATTGTCCAGGGAATGCTTCGCTCAAACTAAAATTACTTTCGGCTCCTATACCTTGACTAAGAAGCCAAATTGATATATTAACATCCAAACTTAGTGTAAATTATATACATATTACTTAACTACTGGCTGTTTTGTAAAAAATACCAGAATTACTGTACCAATAATAATTACACTTGTTATCAACCCAATAATATAGTTTTCAGTATCATAGGTTCCACCCCAAGTTGCATCCAAATTTCCTTCTACTTCATCTTTTAGACTTGTCTTGCAGCCCTTTAATAACCAGCGGACAAATCCACCTAATAATCGTGCAGTTTCTGGCATAAATATATATTATTTAGTGCGTTTATTTTCAGCATTAATTAAATTAAGAGAGTTACGAGCAATTTTAAAATCATTCAAGTCCTACTTCTGTTTCGTCCAGGTTTGTAAATTTGCAATCAGTGGATAGCGCAAATTTGAGCGAAGCGGTAATTTGTGCTGATAATAAGTTCAGTTTATACCTGGGTTCAAATAAAGTAAAAACTTAATTTGTTTCAAGTCTAGGTTATGCTTCCTTCAAACTAAAGTTACTTTCATTTCCTAAACTTGTACTAAGAAAAGAAAGGGTCAACGGGGTTCAACAACCTTCATTTTTGAAATATTTAATTCTACAGTCTTACCATTAACCTTAATTTCAATTATTTCAGGCGTCTGCCATTTAACCAAATCAATAGCTGGCGAATCGGAATCTAATCCTAATGTTTTCGATGGTATTTTAAATCTCTTCTCTAACTTAACGATACCATCTCCTACAATTTGAATTTTTTCAATATAAAAACTGCGTGTCTCTTCGCTGGATGTAAAAAGCAAACGATAATAACCATAAATCCCGGCTTTATCAGTATAAGGGCTACCGGTTTTTATACTATCTAAATTTAAATATATATCTTTTGGAACTATCGCTGAATCATTCCTAAGATAAACAGTATCTTTTAAACTTAAGTTTGATAATCGAGATGAATCAATATTTTTTGATTCTGCATTTGTCCCATTTTTATTTTTACAACTAATTGTAAATAAAATGATTAAAATAAGGCATGTATTTCTCATTATGTTAGATATTATTGGGTTTCTATTTTATATCATAATACCATTTAAGAAAATCATCACTAAAAACTGATCAGTAGTTCGATTTGGCTGGTTATATCTGCCTGTATTCCCGTTTTCATTTGGTTTTACTGATGACCAATTCATATCTTCTATTTGTTTATCAAGCACTTGATCTTGATCATCCTCAGACTCAGACTCAGACTTTTCAGGTTTAATAATAACATCATTTAATTCTATTGGATTTCTACTGTCCCCTTTATAATGTTCTATAAAATCTTCATCCGTAGGAATATATTTTATATCTTCATAGATAAAATTCCCCGTCCCTATGGATATTAAACTTTTATTAATGTCCAAAGGGTCATGCTTGTTACTGGGATTTGCAATCCCATTTCTTATATCCTCAGGATTTGTAATCCATAAAAGAATAAGCTTAAACAGCAGTCACTATTGATTTACAAGCGCTTATTTTTGGATTGCCAAATCTGACAGATTATAATGTTTTCAATTTATGTACATAAATTGTATCTATGACTTTAATATTGATTCTAACTAATTTAAATGTATCTATTAGGACATTAGATTTTAATAATCTTATTGTAAAAGTGGAATCATTTACAAAATTATATTTGTATACTTCATTCCGACCCAAAATTAATGTACTATCCGATAGGTATCTCCATTCTAAACATGGAAAAAAAAGGGTATAATAGCCCCTTAATTTCAAATGTGCTTCGTAATTTCTTATGGAATCATTATTACCAAATGCATAATAAAAAATATGAGTATTTTTGTTTATTTTCGATTTTCTTGCAGATTGACATGACATCCATAATTTATTCCCTTTGCAAACAATTTTATCTTTATTGGAATTGTGATTACACGAAATAACCGTTATCATTAAAAGTAAATTAATGAGGATCTTCGACATTATTTTCATTGCTTTTCGTATGTCCATAATAAGTTACATTTGTTTGTGTTGATTCAAAGTTAATTTTATAATCGTGGTTGGCATTAAAATCTCTATTTCGTCCGGGTTTGTAAATCTGTATTCAGTGGATTACAAAATTACTTCGTTTCATATAACTAAACTAATAGGATATCATTTACTACTGTCACAATAATGTTTAGTAAAAGAAAGTATTTCCCTGATAAGTAACTTCCACACCAGACATTTTCAATTCCTTCAACAGGGACTGGAAAAAAATCAATATCAGGAATTTCTTCTTGAAGCAATTGCTTTTTATGTGTAGAAAAATATCTTTTGTCCAAATGATTCACCCACATTGAAAGTGCAATCTTCAAATCGAATGCTACATATTGACTAATATATGTACCACCACGATATTCTACTATAAATGTATATTTTTTCATTTTATCTATTCTCTGTTTTGGCCCAGGTTTGTAAATTTGTAGTCAGTGTATAACGAAAGTTTGAGCGAAACGCAACCTGTGCTCAAAACCAGTTCAGTTTACAACTGGTTTCAATTGAAGTTAATACGTATTTTGTTTCCAGTCCTGGTTATGCTTCGCTCAAACTTGAACTAAAGTTAGTTTCGTCTCGTATACTTGGACTAAGAAGGGTTACCAAATTAGTATCCAATATACTATTCTGTGCTTCTTTGTGTCAACAGTTGCACCATTAGAATAACCATGCTGATAAATTTGACTCAAAAAATAATCAGATAGTGCTTTTGGTTTTTCCTCAAAATCATAACTTTTCAAATACATACCTTCTTTGCAATCAATTACATAATATTTAATATTGCTATTTGATAGAATATCCTTTCTTACAGTACGAAGGGTAGAATATATGTTATAAATTGGATAATATGTTATATCGGTTTTATTACAAATAATTGTTGCAGAATCTGTTATCAATAATTTACACTTATCATTATCATCATATTTACCAATATTCTTTTTTTCAAGAAAATTTAATGCATCTAAGAATGATATGGTATCATAATCACATACTATGCTTATACCACAATAGCCTAAGAATTCATAAGCAGCTGGAAAATCAATTGTCAAAGTAAAACAATTTTTAATCTTTTCATTTTCTTTAATAGGAAATGAATTATAAACGTCAGAAATAACTTCATTCTTAAATTCATTATATCTTACAATTTTTTCATTTTGAGAACATGCATTAAAGAAAATAAAAGTGAAAACATCTAATAATATTATTTTCATCTTGTTCATAATTTTGTCTTCTATATTTATAGATTCATTTAAAGATCCATTTTTGGGATAGCCCCTTAGTTTGGTCCATGTCTATAAATTTGCAATCAGGGGATAGAGTGAGTTACTTTCGTCTTCTATACCCATTCCTGCCGGATATTAAATTTATATAAATTTATAAAGGGTCTTGCTTGTTACTGGGTTCCGATGGCTATCGGGATGCAATCCTAGTTCTTATATTCTTAGGTTTTGTAATCCATAAAATAATTAGCTTAAACTAAAGTCATTCAAACTATCCTTTCCATCCTGCCCAATCAATATATTGCTATAATCTTCCACCCTGTTTACAATCACTGCATTTAAAAGATGAAATAGAATTCTCCTTTAATGCGATGACTGATAACTATTTTACAAATATTTATAGGCTGCAAATATAGTGAAATGTTTTTAATATTTGTATTTATCAGATTATAATTCCTAATAATATGAAATCTTAAATAACATCCCAAATTCTTCGGGATGTTACGACAGAAAATCACATTATCTTATTTATGATGGATATCTCCGGTTCGAAGGGAAATTGCAAGGTTGAAAATCTGTTCTGTTTACTGGATGATCAGGCTTTTTCAGAAGTAAATGTTAATTATAGTGTCGACTGATTTTTATGTGAATGTGAAAGTAAACCGTTTACAAACCGAAAGTCAGACGAAGGAGTAACCTTGGTTTTCCCTATCGGTAGTCTGTCCGTAACCTGTCTGTAGCCTAGCCTGTAATAAGGTAATAAAAAGGATATAAAAAGGTAATAATAAGATAATAATATATATCTATATAGATTCATATTATATACTTTTTAGTTTCTTATTATTACCTTATTTATTATTTTGGTATAGATAGGTTACAGACAGGCTACTCAATAATTACGGATAGGCTACCCCTTCGTCTGATTTTAGTTTGACCAGCGTTTCCCAATCAGTTGAAATTAATTTATTTGTCATCCCGAAAATGCCTATACCGAAAATTTCATATTTTTTTTGTTCCGGAATTTCCGTTTATTGGTTGCTTCATAAAATTGGTACTTTTCAAATGAAGTATGCGACATCGGGTTGACAGTCGCCCTCCCACTTAATGTTGATTGCAGAAAACGTGTATCTTAGATGTGGGAGTGCGACTAAAGGGTGGAGGTTCAGTGTTCCACGCTCCAGATATGAATGGTTCCATATCTCCCTGAGTGAAGCCCTCACTTCTTGGAAACCGAGTGAATTTTATCGTATGAATTAACTCCGTGATATTTACACTGGTTATAGTGAGGGTTTCACTTATGCAATCCTGATTTTCGCATGTGAAGCCCTCACTTTGAAATGACTCCGGGATACTCTCAATATTGATAGTGAGGGTTTCACTTTTATCAGCTATAGTGAAGCCCTCACTTCTTGGAAACCGAGTGAATTTGTCGTATGAATTAACTCCGTGATATTTACACTGGTTATAGTGAGGGTTTCACTTATGCAATCCTGATTTTCGCATGTGAAGCCCTCACTTTGATATTACTCCGGGATACTCACAATGTTGATAGTGAGGGTTTCACTTCTATCAGCTATAGTGAGAGTTTCACTTATTGAGGTTTTTTATTCGCGATATGGAAATCGTGAGACCCAATAAAGTATACCTGACTGCAAAAAAAAGATATAGAGCCATGACTAAAGACTGCTGAAATCGTAACCTTTCAAATGGAGTATGCGACATCCCGATTTATCGGGACTCTTCAAACCTTTTAGTCGCACTCCCCCATCTGAATTTGAATGATTTACCGGTTGAACGATAAGTGGGAGGGCGACATAGGGATGAAAAACAAAGACTGCTGAAACCATAACCATTCAAACGTTTCAAACCATTTAAACTCTTCAAACATTTTCAACGGACTCTTAATGCAAGTTATTAATTAAGAATTATGCTCAACAACATGCTTTTTAATTGGACAAATACCCCTTTTTTGCGTTAATTTGCGGGTTAAATAATAAATGTAAATAATACAATTAATTATGACTGTACAAGAATTAAAATCTGCATTTGAAACTGCTTATGGCAAGGAAGCAGAGGCTGTTTATTTTGCACCCGGGCGTGTAAATCTTATCGGAGAACATACCGATTATAATGGTGGTTCGGTTTTTCCGTGTGCATTAAGTTTTGGAACTTATTTATTACTACGTAAAAACGATGAGAAATTTGTTAATTTTCGTTCATTAAATCAACCTGAAATTGTCAGTCTTGGTCTGAACGAACTGACAACTCCACTTGATAAATCCTGGGTAAATTATCCACTGGGTGTTTTTGCTCAATTCATCAAACGTAATGTTGAAATTAAAACCGGATATGACATTTTAATCTGGGGTAATGTTCCGAACGGAGCAGGTCTGTCATCATCTGCTGCTCTGGAAGTTGTTACTGCTTTTGCGTTGAATGATCAACTGGGAACTGGTTTCAACCGTACAGTATTAGCCCAAATCGGTCAGAAAGCCGAACATGAATTTGCGTTTGTAAATTGCGGCATCATGGATCAGTTTGTTTCAGCAAACGGTAAAAAAGATCATGCTGTTTACCTAAATTGCGATACACTCGAATTCGAATTGGTTCCTGTCAAACTGGAAGGCATAAAAATATTAATCTCAAATACACACAGCCCTCATAAACTCGATTCAGGCGCATACAACCAACGTGTTGCCGAATGTCAACTGGCTGTTGCGCAGTTAAACAAAGTTCGTCCGATTAAATACCTGGCTGAATTGACTGAAGCTGAATTCAGAGAAATTGAATCAGCCATTACCGACCCGATTGCCCTTAAACGTGCCCGCCACGTTGTCGGTGAAGTTCAACGCACATCTGATGCTGTTGTTGCTTTGAAAGCCGGTGACATCGTAAAATTCGGACAGCTAATGAATGCTTCGCACGTGTCATTACGCGATGATTATGAAGTAACCGGATTGCAGTTAGACACAATGGCCGAAGAAGCATGGAAAATTGACGGCGTAATCGGATCACGTATGACCGGTGGTGGTTTTGGTGGTTGCACCGTTTCATTAGTGAAAGATGAAGCTATCGATACATTTATTGAAAAAGTAGGTGCTGCTTACGAAGCTAAGACAAGTATCAAACCTCAGTTTTATATCGCTGAAATTGGCGATGGAGCATGTAAGTTGAGTTAAGAAGTAATTAGGTTGATTAAGTTGATTGGTTAATTAGTTGGTTAGGAGTTTGAAATTTGAAGTTTGTAAAAGAAAATCAAAATTCATTGTTCCAATTAACCATTTAATTAACCAATTAATATATTAACCATTCACGAACCAATTAACTCAATCAACTTAATCAACCAATCAACTAATCAACTAATTAACTAATATGAAGACAGTAAAACAATTACAAATGGAATTGGACGGTAAACCCGTAACACTATACACCCTTTTCAACAAGAAAGGCATGTCTGCGGATATTACCAATTATGGTGCTAAAATAATTCGTCTTATCACTCCTGACAGAAACGGGAAATTTGATGATGTGGTACTTTCTTTCGATACACTGGAAGAAGTAATAGAAAAAGAAATCTATTTCGGTGCTATTTGCGGACGTTTTGCCAACCGTATTAAAGATGGCAAGTTTACCCTCGACGGAGAGGATTATCAACTCCCTGTCAACAATGGAACCAATGCATTGCACGGTGGTATTCATGGATTCAATGAAAAAGTTTGGACATTAAAATCAGTTACTCAACAGGAGCTGGTATTAACTCTTTTCTCGGCTGATGGAGAAGAAGGTTATCCCGGCAATCTGAGCGTTACCGCCACTTATTTCCTGTCGGATGAAAATGAGCTAAAGATTCATTATGAAGCAACAACCGACAAACCAACCATTATAGGCTTGACCAATCACTCGTACTTCAACCTGAAAGGTGCAGGTAACGGAACCATTCGTCATCATCAATTGCAACTCAATGCCGATTTTTATACGGTTTTAGACAAATCATTTGCCCTGACGGGCGAAATCCGTCCGGTAGAAGGAACTCCTTTTGATTTCCGCCAACCGACTGTTGTTGATGTGCGTGTAGACGATGAAGCTTTTGTTCCGGGCTGGGGATTGGATAATAACTGGTGCATTCGTAAACATCAGTTTGGAGAATTAGCACTGGCAGGTTTCGTTTATGAACCGGAAAGTGGTCGTAAAATGGAAGTGTTGACTACTCAACCGGGCATACAAATCTATTCAGGGAACTGGATTGAAAACGTAACAGGAAAAGAAGGTAAAATATATGACCGTCAGGATGCCATTTGTCTTGAAACACAAGGATTCCCTAACTCTCCGAATATACCTTTTTTCCCAAGTCCTGTTCTTCGTCCTGACGAAAAATATGACGAATGGTGCGTTTACAAATTCTCGGTAGAATAGATCTACTCTTTTAATTAATAATTAAAATTTAATAATTAATAATTGTGGATTCTGACATTTAAGATTTTGAAGACTAAAACAGATCATTAAAGATCTAAGTATTCTTATAAGTGCCGGCTAAGATTTTTATCTTAGCCGGCTTTTTTATTACCCGGTTTATGTGGATTAAGGAAAGATGTTCTTTGTTCCGTGCATACACTTTAGTCGCACTCCCACAAATTCAGGAATGAGGAATGAGGAACAAGTGGGAGGGCGACTTTCTCTAAACCTCAAACTCTTCAAACGCGGAACGTTGAACACGGAACGCGGAACGTGTTTATCTTCCGTACATTGATATTAGTTTCAGCAGTACGCCATTTGTCCATCCGAAGCCATCCTGCCCGGCATATTCACCTCCACCTGCATCCAGGGTGGTGTTTTCAACATTATATTTCTCCATCATTTTACCGGTCCGAAGATACACATTTACATTCAGTTTTATCCAGCGGGTAGCAATCTCCTTTGCTGATATCCTGCAGTTGTAATTTTGCAGTCCTTTTACGGCCATCCATTGCAAAGGAGCCCATCCATTTGGGGCATCCCATTGCTGACCGGTATTTTTCAGCGTAGTTACCACTCCCCCGTTTTTTAGAAACTGATGCAGAAGGGTGGATTCCACTTCTAAAGCCTGACTTTTTGTTGCAATATTAAAGAACAGTGGTGAAATACCTGCAGCGGTAAGTTCGGCTGACTGTTTTTGCTGAACAAAATTATAATCAACAAACCATTGTTTTTCTCCATTCCAACAGTATTTATTAATAGCTGATTTTCTGTCCATTGCTTTTTTCAGATACATACTATACAGTGCCGTTTTTCCGGTGACTTTGTATGCATGAGCCAGGGTCATTTCCAGTTGGAACATCAATCCGTTTAAATCAACGGGGAGTATGTCTGTTGTATGGATGGTGCTGATATTCTTTCCATCGGCAAACCAACGGCTGCTGAAATCCCATCCGCTTTCAGCTCCGCTTCTCAGATTACGGCACATGAGTGAAAATACTTGCTGCTGATCTGCATTACCCGTTTTTTCTGATTGAGTGATTGCCAGTTTATAATCTTCGCGATAACTCTCCTGCCTGGGAATACTGTCAATGTCGTAATATCTGTTTAATACAGAGCCATCGGGCAAAATGACAACATGTTTTGTTGGTGCCGTTTTATCCATCCAGTAAGCGTATTCTTTTTCAAGGGAACTCAGATAGTGGCTGTAAACCGCATTGCCTTTTTTCTCTGCCAACAGGTTGATCATAAGGCTAAAGAAAGGAGGCTGTGAACGTGATAAATAATACGTTCTGTTTCCATTTGGAATATGACCGTAGGTCTGAATCAGATAGGAGAAATTATTGATCATATTTTCAATGATTCCCCATTCACCGCTTTGCTGAAGGCCCAACAGGGTGAAATAACTGTCCCAGTAATAAATCTCCCTGAATCTTCCACCCGGGACTATATACGAATAAGGTATAGGGAGCAATGAACTGCCTGTGATTTCGGTATCAGGCTTTCGTTCCAGCACTTTCCACAGATCACGGATATGATTTTCAACCGGCTCAGATTTCACTGTCTGGTAATTCGACCGTGGGCTCTCGGGTGCAGTAAAATTATCAGTTACAAATTGAATGAAAGCATTCTTTGAAATCGAATCACTTTTCAATAGTTTGTATTTGTATCCTATTTCTTCAGGACTTCCTTTTGGAATACAATCCACAAATGTTTTGCTGTCAGGAAAAACAGACTTCAACTGGACATCTATAAATAATTGTCCATATAGTTTGTCAGGCGCTAAGGCTGTTTTTTGGGAGAAAACCGACAGGACAAACAGACCCGTTAAAACCAGAATATAGATTCTTTTCATATTTACTTCCGCGTTCAGTGTTCCGTGTTCCGTGTTATGCGTTCAGTGTTATGCGTTCAGCGTTCCGCGTTCCGTGTTTAATGTTATGTGTTTGGATTCTTATTCCTTGTTCCATTATTCCTTATTCTTTGTGGATTGTTCTTTTTTTATCTTGGATCTAGGATCTTTAATCTTGGCTCTTTCTCGAAAATTCAACTTACAGAATAAAATCCTTCCTTTTGGGTCTCGCGATTTCCATATCGCGAATAATGAACCTAAAGCTACTTAACCCTCTTCAACACGGAACGCAGAACGCAGAACGTTTTTCACCCTTTAGTCGCACTCCCACAAATTCAGGAATGAGGAGCGAGGAATGAGGAGCGAGTGGGAGGGCGACTTTCCCTTAACCTCAAACTCTTCAAACTTCAAACACCTCAAACGCGGAACACGGAACGCGGAACACAGAACGCGGAACACAGAATGTGTTCCTATTTTCCCAGATACTGCCGACACAACGAAACTACATTTTTATCCACATGAGTATTGTTGATGGTATCGCCTATTTGCAGGTAATGCAGATTGAAATCTTTCAGCAAGGAATCAAAATTTTCAGGCTGATAGTTAATCCGTACATCCAGTTGGTTCGTTGCTGAGATCATTTCAGGAATAGGGGCAGCATCAAACCAGTTGTTTTTTAATAAGGCCACTGCCTTTCTTAACCGGTTCATTTTTCCTATTACTCCGTTTACATCGACAGGTTGAGCAGGAAATTGAATTTTAAATTCAGTTTTCTGACTGCAATCAACCTGATTTGCCCGAATATGAGCTGTCAGATTATCTCCCGAATAGCTCCAGGTATTTTCTTTATTTTCTTTATTATACTCCAGTTTCACGCCGTTCAGTGAAACCGATACCGGCATCACAGAGCCATAAAGTTGTACTTCCAGGTTTCGTTTGCTGATCATTTCAGGAAATGATCCTTCACGGGGTAAAACAGTCAGGATAAGCGATCCATCAGCTTCTTTTACCGATTGGAAGGTGGTAAAAGTAAAGGCACTTTTCTGATAATCCTTGTTATCCCCTGCGTCCTCATAAAGTTTAGTCGAATAGTTTCCTGCTGCAAAAACTTTTAGTATCAGGTCGGAACTGTTTTGTTGCAGGTTTTTTACCTGTGTGTTCATTGGAAGAATTGCACCGGCTTTGACATAGATTGGATACTCATTGAGTAAAAAGTTTCGTTCCACAATTTGTCCACCTTTCAGCAGTGTTCCAGTACTCCATTCATACCAGTCGGTACCTTTCGGCAGCCACACTTTCACTGTCGAGATATTATTCACAGCGGGTGTGGTGACAGGCATGATCAACAAATCATCACCAAACATATATTCAGTCCTGAACGAATAGGCTTCTTCATTTTCAGGATAATCATAATACATGGGCCGGCACAAAGAAATACCTGTATCGTATGCTTTCCGGGCCATGGTATAAATATAGGGTTCCAGATCGTAACGCAGACGGATAGCACTTTGCAATGCATCAAAATAATCACCCGTAAAATTCCAAACTTCTTTGTTCAACCGCGGATCTTTCGAAGAGTGGGTACGAAACATCGGACTGAAGACTCCGTATTGCATCCAACGTGTATACATTTCAGGATCAATCTTTTTCTGATCATCCGGGATATTTCCAAACATATGGCCGCCCAGGTCATGACTCCAATAACCATACAATACATTTGAGGCAGTAGAAGTAAAATAGGGCTGGAAATTAAGTGATTTCCAGGATATAATCATATCACCCGAGAATCCTACTTCGTACCGATGATTGCCCAGCCCTCCCCAACGATGATAAAGCATTGGCCGTTCATTGTTTTGCCTTTCCATTTCGGTAAAGAAGCAATAATTCAGCCACCAGGTATTGCTCAGTCCGGGTATCTTTTTTGAATTGGGCCATTGTTGCCAGTCAAGCCACCAGAAATTAATTCCTTTATCACGAATCGGATTCAGAACTACGTCAAACAGATTGGTCATGAATTTTTTATCGGCCGCTTCGAAAGGTATATTTTTATGCCCCACCGTGTCAAATTGCATGGCTTTTGCAAAGTCGGCATAACTATCTTCATAGGGTGCTATTCCCGATGCCGGATGCAGATTCAATGTGGTTTTCAGATTGTTTGTTTTTAGCCATTTCAGGAAATTAACCGGATCAGGGAAAAGCGCTTTATTCCAGGTATACCCTGTCCATCCGACAGGTTGTCCGAATTCATCATTTTTGGATACCTGCCGAAAGGATACACCTTCTGTCAGATGCCAGTCCATATCGATCACCAGCACATCCAGCGGGATATTGTACTGATTGAATTTCTTTACCAGATCACGCAATTCAGCATCTGAATAATTCCAGTAGCGCGACCACCAGTATCCGAAAGCATACCGTGGAGGGAGTGGTATTTTACCTGAAATTGCAGTAAAATCGGTAAGTATGGCTTTGTAATTTAGTCCATAGCCAAGAAAATACCAGTCGGTTTCGGTATTCTTCCGTTCCTGTACCCAGCTCCAGTCGCTGTTATCGAAGAGAAAGTTATTTGTATCGTCAATGAGGTACCAACCGTCGCGTGAGATAAGTCCGGGTTCAAATTTGCGCGGCGATTTTTCATCCACATGCGTATCCCCGTTAAACCCATCAAGCGTTCTGAAAGTCCCATTCAGGTTCCCTGTATTTTTCATTCCCGGCTTCCAGATAATTTTCTTGTCAGCTTTATCATTGTAGGTGACTTGGAGATTATTAGCCGTAAATTTTCCTGTACCTGTTTTATACCTGAGTTCCAGAAAGGCTGTTTTGATTGTCAACATTTTTCCGGATAGTTTTTTTACAAATGATACAGGAGGCAATTCACGGTTTACGACCACAAATGAACGGTTGTCAACAAATTTACCGGTTGAATCATATTCCATCCGTACAATATGAGGGGTAAGGATTGTGAAACGGGCATTTCCTAAAGTCACCTGATTCGTTGATGCCATAACCTGAAAATAACAAAAGAGTGTTAGCGTGAAAATCCAAATCTTTTTCATGATAGTTCGCTTAATAGTATATTTATGACAAAGTAAAACATTTATTTTAAATATCTCAGTATAAAAGTGTCAAAACATCGTTACGCGTTCCGCGTTCAGTGTTCAGTGTTCAGTGTTCAGTATTCAGTATTCAGTATTTAATTTTAAACTGAAGATATTCTCATTTATTTTGTCATTAACAGGAATAGTTTTACCATTATCAATCAACCATTCTCCCTTTCAACTAATCAACCTCCCGATAGCTATCTCGGGACAACTAACCAATCAACCAACGGAACGAAGTGACGTCCCGTTTACGGGATCAACCAATATTGAATCAACAACCCGAAACGCGAAACGCGGAACACGGAACGCGAAACGCGAAACACGGAACAAGGAACCAATCAACGAATCAACCATTCCGTTCCTCTGCTTAAATTAATCTTATTATAATATTTGTTTTATTAAAAATTATTTGTATTTTTAGCGCCTTAAAATACTTAGATAAAATCCCTTTTAAAAGAGAGACTAGAAACTTTTATTCATCATTAAATAAAGTTAGTTTTATGGATTCATATAGTGCAAAAAGTATTGAAGTTAGTCAAACCTTGTTGATACGCAAAGTATATGTCTGGATGTGTGCAGCATTATTAATTACTGCGGGTACAGCATATAGAATTTCAAATTCTGAAGATTTACTGAGATTTATTTTTTCAAGTAATATACGTTTTTTTGGTATCATTATAGCCCAGTTTGCCATTGTGTGGTTTCTGTCGGCAAGAATAAAAACACTTTCATTTACAACTGCCACCATCCTGTTTGCCTTGTATTCGGTGCTAATGGGAGTAACCATGTCCTGCATTTTTATGGCTTACACTCAAACATCCATTACATCCACATTTTTAATTACGGCAGGTACATTTGGTGTTATGAGTATTTACGGTTTCACCACTAAAAAGGATCTGACATCATTAGGGGGATTGCTGATAATGGGCGTGGTAGGAATAATTATTGCCATGTTGGTGAATTATTTTTTGAAAAGCAGCAAATTCGATTTTATAATATCCTGTATCGGGGTACTTATTTTTATAGGATTAACCGCCTATGATACTCAAAAGATCAAAGCTTTATTAAATCGGGAGAATACGGAAGAAAACCAAAAGATGGCTTTAATAGGGTCCTTAATGCTATACCTCGATTTTATTAATTTGTTTCTCTTTTTATTGAGAATTTTTGGTAGAAGAAGATAAATTTCTTCAGGCAATATCTTTTATTTGTCGTTTTACATTCTGGTCAATCTTACTGCTACTATTTCTAAATTCAAATTGTCTCCCGATCTTTAATTCCGAAAGGGATTTCAATGTTGGCTGTGGCAGTATATACAACAAAGGGTCTAAACCACAATGATTCAATTGAGTATTATTCCATCTCCTATAATTAAGTAATCATTGATATTTAATGATCTATTTGTTAATCTGCAAGAGCCTAATCTTTAGCATTCCGGCAATTAATAATAAAAAAAATGACTATCGGCTTTTGTACACAATTTTCAATTATTTGTAGATTTACCTATGTATTCATAGTACAATTAGATATGGCGGGACAAATTACACCGTAGGTGTAACCTTTGAATATGGAACATTCCGACTTGTCGGAAACCCCCAGTGTAGCCTGCGGAACTGGGGGAAAATAGTATCTAAACAACCCAACTCCGGAGGAGTTGACCAAAAGGAAAAGTCCTTAAACTCTTGATTATGATGGTGAACTCCTACAGAGTTCTGTTCATATTTCATTCATAACCCCCAGTTTCGCAGGCTCAACTGGGGGTTATGCAAAGAATACTCCTACGGAGTAATTATCGATAAAATGTCTATTCAAATGAATATCCAATGATCTAATCATTACAAAAGATAAAAAGCGAACTATGGTGTAAAAGCCAATAGTCATTAAAAAAATCTTCAGTAGAATACAGTTGATTATTGTTCCCGAAAGCAGGAGTAAGTACCTCCGATTTTCTTTTTTGAGGATTGTTCTTTAAAGATATTGATTCAAAGGAAACAAGCTAATTATACATATAAATGTAAGGGAAAATGAAGTTTAAAAACGAATTTTGTTGATTTTAAACAATAGGGTTAAGGTTTTGTTATATAGTTGAGAGCGATTTTGATACTATTTGAGACATACCTTCAAAATCACTAATGTCATAATAGTCCCCCGGTAAAGAGCAAAAAACTTACATCCATAAAACTATAGAATAGCGATAGAGACCTGATGGTTTTATAGCTAATCATTTGACTGAAAGCCATTGTTCACTTACCGGAATACAGAATTACTTCCTAATGCAATATCATACTTAACAAATAAGTATTTTGATGTTATAATCTGGTTAGGGAGCACACTATCCGTTCTGTAAAACATGAATTGTTGAAGCGGGGATGAATCAATCTATTGATGAGACAAAACTAAATCTCAAAGAATAATAAAATTATTGGGCTTCTTTTAAAATAATATTTAAACTAAGATATAGTATGAACAATCATGTAAACTCTAGTGAAAATGCTCCCAAAACAGACTTTTCAAATCTTTCAGAAGAAGAAGTAGCAGGTTGGGGCAATAACCTTTTTAAGTCAGATATTCCATTGGAAGAAAAGAAAAAAGCGTTGGAAATACTGGCACATGTTGGAAATCTGAATGCATATAAATACCTGAAGAAATATGCAGAACAGCCGGATAAGGAGTTGGAAACACAGGCCACTATGGCATTGGGAGAATGTACAATCCTTTTGCACGATGATATGACTGATGAAATTGAACATTATTTTGTTTTTACAGGCGTGGGTCCAAAGAACAATCTGACAAGGGTTTTCTTTGTGTTAATTCCTAGGGAGGGAAAAACTTTTGAAGCTGAGCAACATAAAATTATTGAAAATGAAGTGACAAATGTAACCCGGGAATTGAAATGCGAAATAGAATGGTTTGAGTTTAATGCAGACTATACAAGTTTCAGTTTATTAATGCCAACCTTTGTAGCCATTGCAACTATTATTGATAAATGTATTGAAAAATGCAATCAGTCCGGAGGTTTTGTGCGTGAAGAATATTATTGTGAAACAGGCATTCGTGACGACAAAGAAATGGATGAAATAATTCAGATTATACGAAAAAGAAAATAATCAATGAAGTTTTTTTATACTTTGCACCCGGATCAACCAATAAGTAATTAATAATGAATAATAAAAAATTAATAATTACCAGGTTACAGAAATATGAGCTTTCATAGATAAATAAATCATGATATCCCTTTGATTACTTAAGGATAATTCTAAAAATACAGAAGCTTTTAAACTAAAATTATATACGATTTAACCTCTAAAAATAGACGTGATATTATTCTGAAGGATATATAATCCAATAATCGAATAAAGTAAGAGCAGATAGTCGAAAATTTCGACCACCTGCTCTTTTTATAGTTACAACTCAAAACACCAATGAATATACCCAACATGCTGAATAGTAATAGTCAGATTAATTTTTAATACTGTCGTCATCTGTTTATCATATTGATAAATTAATTTTCATTAAAATAACGAAAAGTCAACTAACTAAATAATAAGGGGATATAGTTGCACGTTCTTTATTACAAATTGCTGTAGAATTATAAACAAAGCTTTATAATGACGAAAATCATCTTGGTACCCTTTAGTCGGAATTAAAATACAATTTTATTTATTCCTTTTACGCAAGAAACAGAGATGAATGTTTGCATTGTCATTTTAAAAAGAATAATTTTGCAGGGTGGATCACCGGTCACATCTGATGATTCATTCTTTTCGGATATGACAAATCAGGTTATGAGTTATGAGAACCTGACAATCTGATATTTCCGCTCCTTAGCTACCGAACAGTTATAGATTATTGTATACAATTCCTCCTGGTTTCAATAAATAAGATTATTTTATCATCCAACATATCAGGTATGGTTGAGATAAAACAAGATGTAAATTTGAACATAAAAGATTGCAATTGGATAGGAAAGATCATTCGTCTGAAATAATTGAAGAATTTTAAACTGATCAGTTTTTTATCTACAACGGTTAAATTATCTGATATCCTTATTTTCGAAACATTAATCTACTGTTTATTCTTTCTTGCGTTCTTAACTCTTGGTCTTGGTCCTTTATCCTTTGTCTTTTGTCTTTTGTCTTTTGTCTTGGCTCTATATAATATAAAAAGTATGACTGAAATTATTGAAAATATTGATCTTGATAACAAAGAATTCAGGTATGCCGAGCAACTGATCCTGTACTCAAACCGGTCCGTTTACCTGACAGGGAAAGCCGGTACCGGTAAATCTACTTTCCTCAGGTACATAGCCGCCAATACTTCCAAAAATTATATTATTGTGGCTCCAACGGGTATTGCAGCGATCAATGCAGGTGGTATGACTATCAATTCTTTCTTTCAGCTACCCTTTTCCCCCTTTGTCTGGGAATTATTTGATGAAGCGCAAAGACAGGGATTTTATAATTTCAGTAAGGAAAAACGTGAGATTATAGAAAAGGCCGACCTGATCATTATAGATGAGATTTCAATGGTCCGGGCCGATACGATTGATGCCATAGACTACCGGCTGCGAAATTTTGGAGGAAAGAAACACCTCCCTTTCGGAGGAAAACAAATTCTGTTCGTGGGTGATACTTTTCAGCTGGAACCGATCGCCAGAAGGGATGAATGGCAGATCCTCCAACCCTATTACGAATCGCCCTATTTTTTTAGTGCCCGGACATTCACTGAAATGAATTTTCTGAATATCGAACTAAAGAAAGTATACAGGCAAAACGATGAAAGGTTTATTTCTTTGTTGAATAAAGTGAGGGTCAACAAAGCGAAAGCCGAAGACCTTACAGAGCTGAACAAGAATTATATTCCTGATTTTGCTCCCGACGACAAGGATGGGTTTATCACCCTGGCAACAAAACGGGATATTGTGGATGCCACCAATTTGCGGAAGCTGAATCAACTGGAAGGCAAGCTCTATTCGTATGAAGGGGTAATTGATGGAAAATTCGGCAGGGAAAATTCGATCAATGATGACTTATTACCGACCAATAAAATCCTTGATCTTAAGAAAGGTGCACAGGTAATGTTTGTAAAAAATGACAGGAGCGGACGATGGGTTAACGGAACCATTGGATTAGTCGATTCATTAACCGACAGAAGTATTACGGTTTCCATCCTTCATAAAAAGAATCCTGTGTCGTATATCCTGGAGAAAGTGTCGTGGGAAAATCTGAAATATGAAATCGACAAAAAGACTGGAAAAATTGTTGAAACAGTGATAGGCACTTTTACCCAGTATCCGGTTAAACTGGCCTGGGCGATAACCATTCACAAGAGCCAGGGTCTGACATTCGACAAGCTGGTAATAGATCTGGGGGAGGGTGCATTTTCCGCCGGGCACACCTATGTAGCTTTGAGCCGGTGTACCAGCCTGGAGGGGATAAAACTGAGGACACCCATAAAACCCAGCGATATAATTGTCAGGGAGGAAGTAGTAAGATTGTCGGAAACTGCAAATAATGAACAGGCAATTGATGAAGAGTTGTCCGACAGCCGTGCAAATTATTACTATAAGGAAAGTCTGCGGGAGTTTGATTTGGGCAACTTTGAGAAAGCTTATGACAATTTGCTGAAGGCAAGAGAAATCAGGGATGATACAGACAAGCCTGTTTTTAAAAGGTTTCTGTCATTCAGACTCAATCAGCTGAAAACGAAAGGAGGCAAAGTGAAAAGCTCTGAAAAGAACAATTCAAGGCTTACTGCCGAACTCAAATTACTGATTGAAAAAACAAATTCCGGAGACATCAGAATAAAAGAACTGACTAAAGAACTCACCGAAACACAAGGTGAAATGGAAAACCTGTACAGGCTTGTGGATATAAAAGAAAGGGAAGAACGAAATACAGCAAGCCAGTTACAGAAAAAACAAAATGAATTGCTCGCACAGAAAGAGCTGCTGACCGTGGCCAATCAGACCAATAAAGAAAATCAGATCCGACTTGAAAATGCCAACCAGACCATCACAGGGTTAGAGAAAAAAGAAACCGAATTGGGAGCTGAAGTTGCTAACTGGAAAAAGTATACTAAAATAGCTATTGGTACTCTTTTTGTTATATTAATTCTGCTATTGATAAAATCAATCTTAAAATAATTCAGTTATGTAATTGATATTTTTGAAATTGTTAATACTTAATTACAAAACAAATTTCTTTACCTGAAATAGATGAGTCTAAACAACAACATTTTATTCTGTTATTTATATCATAGTAGCAATAAATAAAATTCAATAGCGTTTTTAAATTATTTATAGTAATATGTTTGTTGAATTCCGGTTTATCTAC
>Ga0302288_1000484_pt1 | contig 31928 bp, 30 predicted proteins | sample III_Fen_N1_1_FD_194549 | JGI IMG/M metagenome (GOLD analysis project Ga0302288, IMG submission 194549) | Peat permafrost microbial communities from Stordalen Mire near Abisko, Sweden - III_Fen_N1_1 | ecosystem: Environmental > Terrestrial > Soil > Wetlands > Permafrost | place: Sweden: Abisko...
CTGGAATTTAATCTCTTTCAATGTATCTCCAATCAACAAAACAATAGAATCAGTCTTCAAAAATGTTTTGGGAAATATTAAAGAAATTAAAACAGTAAATGGCTTTTGGGAAACGAGTCAAAATGCATTATTAAACTCGCTAAAAACAATTTCCGATGGCGAAGCATATATGGTGTTTGCACAATCGTCGTGCACACTTAATACAAGTGGAACAATAGTTTTTAATCAGCAGATAAAATCGATAAAACAAGGTTGGAACATGGTTGGTTGTCCATTTCAAGCTAATAAAACATTCTCATCGAGTATCAATTTAAATGCAATTGAAACAATTAAAGACTTTGATGGTTTTTGGAATGGCAGTACAGCAAATCAGCTGATAATGATGGAACCAGGCAAAGGATATTTTGTAAAAGGTAAATAATCATTTACTCAAAAAACCAAAGTTTCTAATTCGCTTTTAGTAATTCACCATGCAAAATATTTATATTTGCCTTGAAATGAATCTAAGCAAAGCATTTGGAATTAGACGAAAAACATATTATTTCTGAAATAAAGAAAGGTAATTCGCTGGTATTTAAAGACGTATACCGAAAATACTATTCGCCTTTGTGTCGATTTGCCAATAAGTATTTCGACGATAAAGATGAGGCCGAAGACATTGTTCAAGAAACAATGGTAAAAATGTGGGAGCAACGGAGCAAACTTGAAATCCAAACGCTAAAAACATACCTTTTTTCAGCAGTTAAAAACAGTTGTTTAAATCGATTAAACCATTTAATTGTTGTTCAAAAGCACAAGGAAACGACTGCAATTGAAATCAAAATGTTAGAATTGGAACACGACGATGCTTATGTCGACGACGATAAAAAAGAACTAGAACGTAAGGTTTTTGAAGCAATAGACGAACTACCAGAACAATGTAGTAAAATTGTAAAATTGAAATATATCGATGGCATGAAATCGAAAGATATTGCTACAATGACAAACCTTTCGCCACGAACCATAGAAACCCATCTTTATAAGGGTTTAAAAACACTCTCACAAAAGTTCAAAAACACATTTCCAATTTTATTGTTTGTGTTGATATCTTTTTTTCTAAAACACTACGTAATTTAATCATTATACTTGTCTTAACTATATGACTAGCGAAACGGCACATATTGATTACGAAACACTAATGGTTCGATACCTTTCGGGAGATGCTACTCCAGACGAGCAAACTCAATTGCTTGACTGGTTGAAACAAAATCCCGAAAACGTAAAAGAATTGAATAGACTTCGGAATGCAGCTGACATTTGCAAGCTTGCAAATGAAAAAGATTCGTTTAATCCCGACATTGCATTCACAGCTTTTGAATCGAAAATTGCTCCTAAAAAAACAAATAAAGTACGAAGCTTAATCCTTTGGTCAAGCTCAATAGCAGCATTATTAGTTCTATTCTTTGGAATTAAAACATTTACGTCGAAACAAAACGATAATATTATTCTTCTTGGTAGTTCATCGGAAGCTAAAAGGACATTAGCACTCATTGATGGAAGTACTATAACACTAAACGCACATAGTTCACTTTCAGCTAAAAATATTTTTGACAGAGAAAATAGATCTGTAATTCTTAAAGGTGAAGCATTTTTCGACGTAAATCATGATGCTAAACATCCATTCAGCATCACTGTTGATAGTGTAACAGTAAAAGTTTTAGGAACGGCATTTAATATTTTACCCGATACCATTACTCACAATGTAGTAGTCACTGTTCAACGTGGTAGAGTTGCGGTTATGTACAAAGACCAATCGTTAATTATTACTGCTGGCGAACAAGTTACATTTTGCCGAAATCAGAATAAAATTGGCTTAACAAAAGCAAATATCGAAAATTATGATTCGTGGCGAACTGGACATTTAGTCTTTAACGACACTCCATTGAAAGACGTCATTGAAGCATTGAATAAACAATATTCAACGCAATTTGAAATTGCTTCGCCCGAATTGGAATTGTGTAAATTAAACGCATCGTTTAGCTATACCGACATAAAGAAAGTTGAAGAATTACTTTCGGTTGTTTTAAAAGTTGATATTAAACGACAAAACGGAAAACAATTATTATATAGTAGAAGTTTAACAAAGAATGATTAACTCCACTTTACTAAAAAAAAGTATTGTCATTATTTGTTTGCTTATTCCTTTGATTAGTTTTTCTCGACAAACGGTACTCGACAAAAAAATCAGTTTACAGGCGCATAATGAGCCTATTGCTACTGTTCTTACCCGCATAGAACAACTGGCTGGGGTGAACTTTATGTATATGTCGGGTCTTTTCGATAAGAAGAAATTGGTTACAATATCGTTTACAAACACAAGTATCAAAGTTATTTTACAAAAATTAATACCTTCAAACGAAGTACTATTGTATGTTGTAGACAATAAAATAATATTTTATAAAAAAGATGAAGCTCCTCCAGGAAAAGGAGGAACGACATATACATTAAGTACTGTAGAAACCAATAAAAAAACAGAGCCAGAACCAACTGCAAAGCAAGCTGAACCAGTAAAAAGAATTATAAACGATACAGTTAAAATAACTATTTACGACACCATAAAAGTTACCAAATTTGATACGGTAAAAATTGCACAAAAAATCGAACCATCTAATATAACAAGTATCCCTAAAATCGTTACTTCGGGATTTATTGTATCTTGTTTTGGTGGTGTTCATTTTGTAAAAGAATCCTTTTCTGGTTCAAGCAATTCCATAAGTACGATTGTAGCTACTGGAGAAAGTGCAAAGAAAATTAAAAGTGAATTTGGAATTGGAATTGAATATTATTGGAACCATATTTCAATAAATTCAGGTGTTGGGCTTTCAACAAAAAAATGGTCTACTCATTATTATTATTCAAATACGTATACAAACACCACCGTAATTATTGGCTATAACGAAGTTATAACATGGGATGTTAAAGTCCATAAACCAACAGGAATTCCTCCTTTTGGAGGTCAACAACAATTTGATAGCACTAAAATTATCACAAGAACTCCTATATACAAAAAGGATTCGACAAAGGTTAATTACAAAGGAACAAACTCTGCATCTTACATTTCAATTCCAGTAATTTTGAGCTACAATTTCAAAATATTAGATATGCTATCGGCAACGATTGGAACTGGAGTAATGCTCCATTTACTCCAAAACACAAGTGGTTACACCATTAAAGACAATAAATACACGCTTATTTCAACATCAGAAAGTTTGAGAGATTATTATCTTTCATCGTTAAGTAATGTTGGGTTTAGCTTTACTTTATCGAAACATCAAATAATTTCCATAAAAGCTGCGGCTTTATTCTCTTTAACAAAACTTATGAAAGAAAGCTATCCGGTTCAAAAAAAGGAGCATAGTTTTTCGGGCATCCTTTCGTATGGATGGAAGTTTTAATTTGAAACAAGCTCAACCGATTTTTAAATAATGGTAACACGTGTTGAGTTATTCATCATACTGAGCAAGTCGAAGCACATTTATTGAAAATCAACGAACTTTTCACATATACCGAACCACCCGAAGTCGCTATTAAGTAACATATTCCACTTGTAAGATTAGCCTTTTCAAGCTTAAGTTTCGTGCTATTGCCAATTGAATATTTTTTAACTGGTTCGCCTAATGTATTGTAAAGTATTACTTCGGCATCTTTATTAAATGTGCTAAAATCGATCATAGCATAATCATTATAAGGAGATACTGGATAAATATTCATGGTACAAACCGAATAAGCATTAGTATCCTGTGGCGCAATTAAAGTATTATTTTCCCATTGTTGAGCTTGTACCTGAATTGAAAGAATAATGCATAGCACGAAACTAAAATAAATGTACTTCATATGTTCTAATTTTACAGTTTTACAGCCCTTATAGTATTTATGACAATGAGAGATAAAAAAATACGTATTCGAAAACGAATAATTTTAAACAAACTTCGCAATCAGAAAATTTTACTACTATTGTATAGAAATATAAAGGACAATAAAATGAACTCATCAACTCAAAAAGATATCATTGCCGATAAAAATCTTGTGGCATTTTGCGGATTATATTGCGGTGCCTGCCGTTCGTATTTAAAGGGTAAATGCCCCGGTTGCAACAATAATAGTAAAGCAACATGGTGTAAAATTAGAACATGCTGCATAGATAAAAACATTAAAAGCTGTGCCGATTGCAAATCGGTTGTTTTATTGGATTGTGCAAAATATAATAATGTCATTTCAAAGATGTTTGGACTAATTCTAAACTCAAATCGTCCAGCATGCATAGCCCGAATAAAAGAAATTGGTTACGATGGTTTTACTCTCGAAATGACTGACAAGAAATTACATTCGATAAAGAGGAGATAACATCTTTCCGTATTTAAAAAATTTTAGTAAAAACAAAAAGGGCTGTCTTAATAATTCTAAGACAGCCCTTTTTGTTTTTATTCAATCGTTTATTTTACAAACGTTTTCGATTTTTCTAAGATTTGATCTTGAGTATAATCAGTAAATATTTTAGCTAAACGTTTGTGTTCACGTTTTTCCCAAATTTTGCTATGGTAAGCATAGCTAATCATCATTGGAACTACGGTTGTAGCTTCAGCATAAACCATTTGTTCGAAAGCTGTATTTACTTTTCCCCACGACGATGCTTCTTTCAATGTTGATGAAGAACAAGCTCCATCGCGAACATCAGCTACCGTAATTTGAACTGCATATTTGTGCATTGGTAATTCAACACCTAGAACTTCGGCACATACAACTGTATCTTGAACGAAGTTTTTAGGAACACCACCACCAATCATAAATAATCCACTTTCGCCACAGAACATTTTTAATAATGTAAGTTCGCGGAAGTCTTTTACCGAGTCAATTGAAACGTGCGATGTTGGGTTTTCCCATTGGTGTTTTACAAGTCCAAAACCTGCAGAACTATCGCTAAATGCTGGACAGAAAATTGGCACATCGAATTCGTAAGCCAACTGAGTAAGTGATTCTTTTTTCTTTCCTTTTGCTTGAAGATATTTTCCCATTTCGCGTATAAATTCACGAGATGAATAAACGCCATGTTTCATTGAATCAGCAATTTCTTTAATTGCATGATCACAAACCTGAAGATCTTCTTCGCTGATAAATGTATCGTAAATACGGTCGATGTACATATCACGTAAATCGTTATCATCAATATCTTGACGACCAATATAATGTTTAAAGCCCATACCTTCGAAGAAGTCCATATCAACAATCGATGCTCCGGTTGAAACAATACAATCGATCATTTTATATTTAATCATGTCGGCATATATTTTCATACATCCACCGGCACTTGTACTACCAGCAAGAACAAGAACGCTCAATGTGTCTTTTTCGCTTAATGTACGCATTAAAATATCGGTTGCCACAGCTGTGTCTCTTGATGAGAACGACATTTTACGCATTGCGTCAATTAAGGTAGTTGAATCGAACGTAGTGATGTCGATGTGTTGAATAACGTCTTTTAAAAGATCTTGCTTTTCCATTTTTATATTTGAGATTAATATTATTCGCTATGAACCAATTGCAATTTTTATTTACAAAAAAATTGAGTGCAAAAGTACAGCTATTTTTAGATTTAGAAAAAGCTTTTGTTGGAAATTTTACGACCCAATCCTTTTTCAAGGTTTATTGTTTATGCAAACATTGGCGGGAAAGGGTTTGTCCATTTTTTTGAATATTTACAAAATAAATACCTGCACTTAAATCATCAAGAGGGAAATCTATTTCATTAATTCCTTTTGAGGTGTCTTGAAATACTTGAAATACTACTTTACCCTCAAAATCAACTACTTCAATCCCTACTCGAGAAGCTGAGGGACAGACATAATACAATGAAAAAAAATCATTATTCGAAGTACACCAAACGTCTTTATAATTAACATCCGAACATTTTGCTGAAACAATATCTGAATATGAAGATTTGTCATCAAAATCTACTTGCTTCAATCGATAATAACCTAATTCTTCCGATTGTTTAATATTCTGGTTATAATGCATCGATTGTGTTGAATTACCCGCTCCTTTCATTGTTAAAATTTGCAAAAAATGCTCCCCGTCTTTACTATACTCAACGTCAAATCTATCGTTATTGGTTTCCGATGCTGTTTCCCAATTAAGCGAAACGTTTTTATTCGCACAAGTTGCTGTAATTTGTTTCAAAGAAATAGGCAATGTATTGTTGTATGTTAATGAACCAAGTGCAAATGGACTAAACGACGATACGCGTGAAGTTGAAATTATAGTACCAGTTGCATTTGTTCCAGACGGTACCGAACTTATAACTTCCCACAACGATCCAGTCCAATGTGATAGGGTTAAATTGGCATAATCAGTAATTGTACCACTCGCAGGCTGACTCCATGGGATTGTTATGTTTGCTGACACAGAACCAATTCTTGATAGTGTAAAATACTCTAAAGTACTAACATGCTTCAATTCACTTACTTTAACTTCAGAAGAATAACCATCATCAGAAGGAGAATGATTAAAATATTCGGCAGTAAAAGTCTCTGAACCAGACAAATCAGAAATTGTAACAGGACTATAAACGGTGCCCTTACCAATAGGGAACGTAAAATCGACACTACCTGTACGTTCAACAGGCCCCGAAATAAAACTTGATGATGAACCTCCCGAAATAGTGGCTCCCGAATTTACTATAATATGCTTACCTGTTACTGTTTGAATTTTTCCGTTTGTTAAAGATAATAAATGATTTACACTTGTACATTTATTAATTGTTAAACCTCCCGCATTATTTAACAACAAATTGTAAAACGAAATTGTGTTTGAACCTGAAAAGTGAGGAGCTGTTGTGCCTAGAACATAAATCGATTCTGTTCCATTATGAATAGCTCCTTTATTTTCAAACGACGTATTATTCAAGACCAATGCCACATTCCCATTGAATACTAAACCAGCAGCATTGTTTGTGAAAATTTGCGTAAATGCGGATTTACAAACAATAATAGAGAACAATGCTATGTGGAATAATCGTTTCATTTTGAATAATCTGATCTACTTCCGTCGGAATCTATTTCATAATGAAAATCTATTTGTAATAGTCCTGCATCGCTACCAAAAGTATCAGCAACATCTGCAGCTTTCCTAAAAACCCTACAAACCAATACACTACTTAAAGTATGTCCTGTAGCTGGTATTGTACCCAGACTCGTTACAACTTGTTTATTTGCAGTTACAGCACCAACAGAAGCAATAGGATCCGATGCAGATAGAATAGATGTATTCCCAAAAACATCACCTAAATTAACCCATGTATATTCTAAAGCCCAAACAACTTTAGTACCACCTAAATCTAATGGCGCAACCCAATGAACATGAGGAGATAAATTACTTCCAACTTTCCATTTATGGGGCATTTGAACAATAAAATATAATTCTTCTTCTATAGTTTTATCAAACCAATATAAGAATACTCCTTGTGAACCAGCACCATTATCTTTTAATTTATAAAAATCGGGATCTTGAGTTCCTCCAGTTTTTGATGCTGTAACGGGAACAGTTAAATCGTCAAAAACCGTTGCAGTTCCTTCATACGATAATGAGCCATCTGCTTCAATTTTTGTATAATTTGTACCTGGTGTACCCATTTGCGTTATTCCTGCATTGTCAATAACGATTCTCTCGGCTCCAAAAGTATCAAAATGAATTTTATCTTCGTTAACCGTTTTTTCTACTTGTATTTTTGTATCACCATTCGTATCTTGAATTGAACTGCCAATGTTTTTCCAAACAACATCATAATACCAAAATGATTTTGTGTCGGTATCATATACCATCAAGCCCGTTGCTGGACTACCAATTACTGTTCGTTGGGCAGTTGTCATTCGAGGCACTAAAACTCCTCGCGATGTAGATTTTAACTCTAAAACTGAGGTACTAGCTGGAGTAAAACTGGCTCCATCATCTGATATTCCCATATTCTGAGAATACCCAATTTTTGTAAATACAAGAATAATTAATGCAACTGATATAAATGATTTTTTCATAAGATTCAGGTTAAAAAATGAAATACGAGTTTTGAAGGGGAAAAGTTATGATGTTGTTAAAAGCAATAAATTTATCGTCGAATTATTGTACTTAAACCAAAGATACGACGATTTGCCTTGTTTTATTTTTAAAAATCGGTTTATTTATCTAAAAACCACTCAATTGCATTTTCAACATCCAAATTAATTTGATGTTTTAATACGTCAATCGAGTTGAATTTTTTTTCTTCTCTTAAAAAATCTTTAAAGCTTATTTTTATCTCTTTCCCATATACATCACTATTGAAGTCGAATATATAAGCTTCAACATTGGGAATAAGTTGATTTTCGACAACCGTGGGGCGATTGCCAACATTTGCTACTGCTTGAAATGATTCTCCATCAATTTCAACCTCAACAACATAAATACCATTTCCCGGAATCAGTTTTTGTGGGAATGATGGCTCAATATTAACGGTTGGAAAACCTATTGTACGACCTATTTGATTTCCTTTGACAACCGTTCCGGAAATAAAATAATCGTACGACAAATACGAATTGGCTAACAATACATTTCCATCAATTAATGCTTCACGTATTTTCGACGAACTTATGTTTATCTCATCAATATCGAAGGCAGGTATCTGTGCTACATCAAATCCAAATTGCTTTCCAAAGAGTTGCATTTCTTCAAATCCACCTGCACCTTTATGTCCAAATCGATGATCGTAGCCAACAATTACTTTTTTTGCTCCAATTTTGTTAACCAATATTTCTTCAACATATTCTTTCGGAGACATTGAAGAAAATTGGCGAGTAAAGGGATAAACAATAAAATGATCGATCCCAAGTTCATCTAATAACGAAGCCTTTTCTTCAATTGAAGTCAGAAAACGTAATGGACAATCGGCTCCTTCAAACAACATTCGAGGATGTGGCCAAAAGCTTAATACTACGCTTTCGCCATCATGTTCTTTCGCTTCATCTTTTATTTGCTGCAAAATAGAACGATGACCGCTATGCACACCATCGAACATTCCAATTGTAACAATCGGATTGCGTGCTTTGAAGTTTGATATGTCTGTATGAATTTTGATATTTATCTGAATTTAATAATAGGAAGTTCTAAAAATAATAGCTTTGAAGCCTGAGTTTTTTTTAGAACTTCCCCAATTAACACATTTGCATATTATCCCATTAGCACATTAATAATTCTCAGCGTATTCTTGAAAATATGCTTGTGGATGATCGCAAGCTGGACATTTGTCGGGAGCTTTTGTTCCTTCACTAACATAACCACATTTGGTACATTGCCATTTTACTTTTTCGTCTTTTTCGAATACTTTACCACCTTCAACATTTGCTAATAGCTTGCGATAACGTTTTTCGTGTTCAGCTTCTACTTTTGCAATCATTTTGAAAGCAATAGCAACTTTATGAAAACCTTCTTTTTCAGCTATTTCAGCAAACATTGGGTAAATAGTTTCCCATTCTTCGTGTTCGCCATTAGCAGCAGCTTTTAGGTTTTCGGCAGTTGTTCCTATTTTTCCTGCTGGATAGGTTGCAGTGATTTCAACATCACCACCTTCGAGGAAGCGGAAAAACTTCTTAGCATGTGCTTGTTCCTGTGTAGCTGTTTCCTCGAATAGCGATGCAATTTGTACATAACCTTCTTGTTTCGCAACTTTTGCAAAATACACATATCTGTTACGTGCTTGACTCTCGCCTGCAAATGCTTTAAGCAGGTTCTTTTCTGTTTGTGTTCCTTTGATACTCATGGGTTTGATTATTTAAGTTTATTTTGAATAAATTCACGTATTGTTATTGCATCATTAATAGCTTTATGCATATGATTAATTTCAACATCTAAAATATTTGGATAGCGAATTTCTGAAGCATAAATAGTTAAATCACTACAATTATTGATTATTGATTCAAATGCAAAATCAAATTGAATACACGTTTCGCACAATACAACCAAGTCATGTGTTTTTTGTAATTTTCCACCTTTTGAAGCGATATAACCTTTTAAAATCTTTTCGACACTTTGTTGACAATGATAACAAACTATTTCAATTTTTGGTTTGGCCTGATTCGCTAGAATTGTTGCAGCTTCAAAATCGTTTTCTGCATATTCAAACCAATGGTTCCAATCGTATTGATTATCCATATATTTTCTTTCCTTCTGTTGCAATTACATACTCAAATGTTGTTTGATTTGTTCTACGAGACTCGAAAATCATTTTGTCGCAAACAATTATATCTATGGGTAATGTAGTCTTTTTTAAAAGTGCCCGACGTGCTTGTTGTGTAACATCAATTTTCTTTTTTTCAGTCAAATCAGTTACAATAAACAAATCAATATCACTTTCTGAATTTTCAGTCCCATTAGCATATGAACCAAACAAATACACTTGTTCTGCTCCAATATCATTTACTAATATTGATGATACATTGTATAATATGTTTTGAACTAATTGGGTCATTACTATTTCCTTTTTATGGTAAAGTTACAAGATTTATTTCTTTTTCAATTTCTTCTCTGTTTTTTCAATTTGCAAGATAAAGTCTTTTTCTACATTCGACAAATGATTCTTTGTCATTTCCTTATATTTTTCAAATTCATCCCGAGCCTTATCAATTGCTTGTTGATGACTTATATAGCCAGAATGTTGTAAAATATCGCGACCAGTCATTTTCAAAAAGTCATTCAACCGTTCTAACCAATCGTTCATATACATTGGCTTTTGATTTAATGCTTGTAATTCGGCAAGTTCCAAATATGCAGAAACCATTCGGTTTAATACATTTAATTCTGATTCATTCAAATAGTTTTTAGCAACTTCAGTTTCTTGTTGCGATGGGTTTTCTCCCTTAAAATGAGTTAATCCCAAATTAGGTTTTTGAGCATCTATTCTTTGATAGATAATTTCGGCAGCAGTATTTCCATGTGCTGCCCAATGCATTTTATTCTGTATTGTTTTAAAGAAATCTTGCGAAACAACTGTCGAAGGATTATAATCGATACTTGTAGCATAAATATCTAAAACCTTTCGCCAAAACACTTTTTCCGATGAACGAATATCACGAATTCGAGCAAGTAATTCGTCGAAATAGTTCCCACCACCAGCTTGTTTTAAAAGCTCGTCGTTCATTGTAAAGCCTTTTACAATATACTCGCGTAAACGTTGCGTAGCCCAAATTCGAAACTGGGTGCCACGATGTGATTTTACTCTGTATCCAACAGAAATTATAACATCGAGATTATATAATATAATTTCTCTTTCTATTGATCGATTACCTTCAATTTGAACTGTTCGGAAATTCCGAACAGTTGAATTTTCCGACAATTCTCCCTCGTCAAAAATATTTTTTACGTGCTCACTAATTGTCGATTTTGATTTCTGAAATAGCTCACACATTTGGCTTTGACTTAACCAAACAGTATCTTCCTGTAAATGAGTTTCAATCTTTGTTAACCCATCTTCAGTTTGATACATTATAATATTCGAACTATTCTCTTGCATAAGATATTATGGTCTATTCTTCAAAAACCACTCGTTTGCTCGATCCAAATCGTCGGGCGTGTCAATTGCAATTCCCTCTTCATCAGTAACTGCAACTTTTATTTTGTAGCCATTTTCAATCCAACGTAATTGCTCAAGCGATTCGGCTAATTCCAACGACGATTGTGGCAATTTAGTAACTGCATTAAGCACCTCAACTTTAAATGCATAAATGCCAATATGTTTGTAAAATGTATGAGCCTTTAACCAATCTTTTTGTTCTTTACCACGAATATGAGGAATAGTTGACCTAGAAAATGTAATTGCCTCACTCTTTGTATTTAAAACAACTTTTGGACTATTGGCATTAAACAATGTTTCGTCGTTATCTATCTTTTTAACCAAGGTTGCTATTTGCGTTGAATCATCATTAAAACAATCCATCAAAAGTTTAATTTGCGATGGACTAATAAATGGTTCATCGCCTTGAATATTTATTGCAACATCAAAATTTTCCCCTTGACCTGAAATTTTTGCAACAGCTTCGGCAATTCTATCCGTTCCACTTTGATGATTTGGCGATGTCATTATAACCTTGCCTCCGAACGATTTCACAGCCGTTTCGATTCGTTCATCATCGGTTGCTACATAAACATCGTCAAGTAGTTTCGATACTTGTTCGTATACTCTTTCAATCATCATTTTACCACCAACTTCTACCAATGGTTTTCCTGGAAAGCGGGTCGATGCATATCGTGCTGGAATTATTCCTACAAAGTTCATTTTTATAATGTGCTAATATTTTAATGTGCTGATGTGCTAATTAACTAAAAACTCAAAATTAAGAACTCAAAACTATTGTACTTTTTTAACATTCTTTTCTCTCACATCTTTTTTCGTTTTAAAGATTTTTCCATGTTTATAAATCACCTTTAAAATAAGTGGACCAGTAATATCAAATTCTTTGCAAGCACCTTCACGTTGTCCTTTTTTGTAATTGATAATACTGCGACGTGGACCTTCTTTGTAAAACTCTAACCATTTACCTTCGGGACGTTCGTTAACATACATTTCTTGACGAGTCATAATTTTTGAATCGTTAAAATATTGCCACAAACCGTCTTTTTTACCACGTTTATAATTTCCTATAATATTCTTATCGCCATTAGGGAAATAGGTAGCATACGAACCATCTTCTTGACCTTCGTACATGTGTTTTTCCATTTGTTTTACACCGTTTTCGTACCAGTAAAACGAGCGACCATGCATTAACGCATCTTTATATTCAATCTCATATTTTTTCACTCCCGTTTCGAACCACGATTCCCATAAACCATCCATCACACCAAGTTTAAAATAGCCTTGCATTTCAAGTTTTCCGGCCTCGTACCATTGTTGCCAAAAGCCATTCTCTTTATCGTCAATAAATGAACCTTCGTGTTGTTTTTGTCCATTTTCGAAATAGGTTGTCCATTTGCCATTGCGTTTATCTGCTTTATAATCGCCTTCTTTCCATACAGTTCCTTCGGCATACCACCAAGTCCAATGTCCTTCTTTTTGTCCAGCATGAAATGGACCTTCGTTTCCTTTTTTGCCATCTCGTCGCCAATAAGTCCACGTTCCCTCTTGCTTATCGTCTTTGAAAGCACCTTCCATGTCTATCTTGCCATCTTCGTTCCACCAGTGCGATTCACCATTTTTAAAATCATCGGCATAAAGTACTTCTGCTTCCTTAGTTCCATTTCTGAACCATTTTGTTTGAAGTCCATTTCGTTTTCCTAAACGGTATTTTATTTGACTGCTTTTTTGTCCATTGTCGTACCAAAATGTCCATAACGAATCTTTTTGACCAGCTTTCAACCAACCTTCCATTTGCTTGTTTCCATTCTGATACCAGTAGATATTTAAGCCATTGTCGTAATTCAACAACTCACTTTTTGAACCCGATTCGTAAAACATATTCCAAAGTCCTACTCTATCGCCTTTGCTAAATGATCCTTTGGCACGTGTATTTCCATTTTCATAATAAAACTCCCATGTACCATCTTGGAAACCATTTTTGTAAGTTCCTTTTTCTTCAATTTTTCCAGCTTGAGTATATTCAACGTATGTTCCATTACCATTTGCAACAAATTGCTTTTTATTTTCATCCCAAAAATTGAGGAGCAAAACCGTATCTTTCGAAATGTATTTCAATTCCTTTTGCTTGCTCGAATCGTTATATAACGAGACCCATAATCCATTCTTATCGCCTTTTTTATATCGACCTTTTTCTTTCACATTTCCATTCGAATACCATTCGGTAAAAATGCTATCTTGAACTCCTTTATGGAAAAAGCCTTCGTTTTTCTTCTTGCCATTAGAATAGAAATATGTTACACGACCTTCAACCTTACCACGTTTAAATTGTGTTTCTTGTTCCAAAACACCATCTTTATTCCAAAACCTCCAAACACCCCACTCGTAACCATTTACCATACGTCCGGTACTACTTGTTTTTCCATTTTTCCATTTATTTACAATGGTATCGGTTTGCGAAAATGCTTGAGTACACAAACAAGCAATGAGTAGTAAAAATCCTATTTTTTTCATTTTCTATTTTTTAAATATTTTCATTTCCCAAACAAGGGATTAAGTCAATCGTCTTCAATAATGTCATAGCCCCTTTTCAAAGGGTTGTGGTTCTTAATTATTGCATTTTCTCTAAATTAGCAAATCAGCACATTAACCAATTACCCTATTTTTAACTATTTCATCATCTTATTCAAAAATGGCGACATTGCAAGTATTACAACCGCCGTAATCATTGACGTAAGGGTAATAAAAGAGAACAAAGGCATCGATGGTAAATAATTATGTAAAATCGACTCAAGTGCACCAGCTAAATATTGTGCCATGGCAGAACAGGCAAACCAAAGTCCCATCATAACCGAAACTATGCGAGCTGGTGCCAATCGCGATATCATTGATAAACCAATGGGCGACAAACAAAGTTCGCCAAAGGTGTGTAACAAATAAACCATCACAAGCCATAAAGGGCTAACTAAATTGCCGTTGGCCGAATGACTATCGGCAAAGCTCATAATCCAAAACCCAAGTCCAAGAAACAACATTGCTAAACCAAACTTAACGGGTATATTCGGTTCCTTTTTTCGAGCAGAAAGCCATGTCCACATAACCGTAAAAACGATTGAGAAAACGATGATAAATACTGGATTTATAGCTTGAAACCAAGCGGAAGGTATTGTTCCTAAAAAAGTCTCTCGATTGGTATTGTGTTCAGCAAATAAATTCATTGTTCCACCAGCTTGTTCAAAGCCTGCAAAAAAGAATATACTAAAAATACATAAAACAACAATTACAAAAACCTTACTCCATTCCGATTTACCCTTGGTATTTTTGGTAATTAGAGTAATCAAAGCTACCGTTCCAATAGCAGCTAGAACCCACATCAAATTAGTTTTTATTGAATCATTTATACTTCCCCACCCTTTTAAAATGCCTAAAACGAGAAATGCTGTTGCTACAATATAAACCACAATCTCTATTTTATCCCGAACATTTAATTGCCAGCGTTTTTCTGGGTCATACACTCTTTGGGGAGGTAAACCTGCTCCTTGAATATGATGACTTTGAAAAAAGAACCACGTTATGCCGATAAGCATTCCAACGGCTGCCGATAAAAATCCCCAGCCCCAGCCATAGGTTTCGCCAAGAGTTCCTGCAATTATTGGAGAGAAAAATGCACCGACATTTATTCCCATATAGAAAAATGTAAAAGCAGAATCTTCGCGAGGATCGTTTTCGGCATATAAACTACCCACCATTGCCGAAATATTTGGTTTAAAAAAGCCATTACCAGCAACCAACAAACCTAATCCCCACATAAGCCAAAACGTACGCATTTCGATGCTTCCAAATTGCGAAATAGCTAATGCCAATTGGCCAAATGCCATAAGGAAACCACCAATGTAAATTGCTTTTCGTTGACCAAGAATTTTGTCGGCAATGAAACCTCCTAACAAAGGAGTTAAGTAAACTAATGAAGTAAAAATGCCATATATCTCGAGTGCATGGTCGCGAGAAAAAGAAAAACCTCCATGCATCAATTCCGATGTTAAATATAACACCAACAACGCCCGCATTCCATAGTAGCTAAAGCGTTCCCACATTTCGGTGAAGAATAAAGTAGAGAGCCCCCGTGGATGTCCAAACATATTTTTATTTTTAAATTAGAACTTCAAAAATAACGAATTTTATGCTATGAACAAGAAGCGAATTTGAAGAAGCTTGATTTTGTTTTTTTATATTTTTGATAGAAATACGAATATGCATTATACTATTGTTTATATCAATACATTCTAAAATCAATCATCCAACCCTGTTGACTTCGTCGATAAAAACGCAAAGACATTTTAAACAGCCTGTGACGCCAGCCCTCTTGGCAAACTAATCGTTATACACATTGCAGTATGATAAGTTATTTTTAATTGCCGTTCGGCTTTAGCCAACGGCCTTATAATTGTTTTTTTTCGGCTTTAGCCACATTATTTCGGCTAAAGCCTATTGAAAATTGTTTTTATTCCCGTTGGCTGAAGCCAAACGGCAATGATTTTTTCTTCTAATTTTGTGTATAAAGATTAGCTTGAAAAAGGAAGATTGGTCTGATGTATAAACAGAATTGGAATTAATCACATTTCGCATCCTTAGCAAGGTTAGGACATTTTTGTAAATGGCTCACATCTTCATTCTGTAATAATTTTTGGACCAATGAATTATCAAAACCACAAGCATATTCGCCTTCGGCAAAAATAAGCGGACGACGAATGAGTAATGGTTCTTCAATCATTGCATCTAAGGCTTTTTCTTTATCAAAATCAAGTGGATTCAATTCTCCACTTTTAATTTTAGGATTCGATGGATTAAACCATGCTTCAACAGGCAAACCCTCAAAAAAGAGTCGAAGCTCATCGGCAAGCCAAACTTTGGTTAACAATGAATGAGCGAAAACGATATGCCCTTTTTGTTCTAATAAAGCCTTTTGTTTTGTATTGTTAATACAACCCGGCTTCTCATAAAATTGTATTATCATACTCTTATAATTACATTTTTGCAGCTATCAATTGCTGATTCAACAAATCCCATTCCTCGCAAGCCTTATATGTTGCATCGGCATACTTGGGGATTTCTTTATAATCTGCTGGTAGTCGGTCTTCAATTAAATCGTGCAAACCACTAGCTTTTTGCGATAATATAAATCGAGCTTTGGCTACAGCCTTTTCTAAATCTTTGATTTCTTGTTCTGACATAATCTTTGGTTTTATTTATATTATAACCCAAAGACCATACCAATATATATCTTACTGATTTTATGGCATTTGAAAGTTATGAAGAAATAAAAAAACTACATTTTTGTTGTGTTTTAAAATTAAAAACGAACAAAAATGTAGTTAAACAAAAAAAGCCAGGCAAAACCTGGCTTTTAGTATAATATTTACAAGAAATTACTGAACAGAAATTTCTAAAGTAGTATTATCTTTAGTGATAAAATAAATACCTGGAGCAACGAAAGAAGCATCAATAGTATTTTCACCTGTTAAAACAACTTGACCTAAAAGATTCAATAATTTAGCTGAACCTTCGAAAGTGAATATTTTACCTTTTTGAGAAATACCTAAATCAGAAAGAATTTTGATCTCTGTTTTTGGTATTGAAACTGTAATAACACTTGTAGCTGTTTTAGATCCATCAGTAGTTGAAACTGTAATTGTAGCAGTTCCATTAGCTACTGCAGTAACTAAACCTGTAGCACTTACTGTAGCAACTTTAGCATCGCTAGTTATGTAAGTATATGTTTTAACTGTAGCGTCAGCAGGAGCAATTGTAGCAGTTAATTGAGCAGTTGCACCAACTTTTGTAAGAGTTGCAGTTGTTTTATCTAATGTAACACCTGTTACAGCAACAGTTCCACCAACTGGAACGATAACTGCAGTATAAGAAGTTAATGATAATTGAATTATTTTACCTGTTGATTTTGCAATTAAAGCAATATTTTGATTTTTTGTACTTGTTCCAGCAGGAGTAGCTAAAACTGTAACATCAGCTGTAAGTGTGAATGTTTGACCAGCAGTAACAGCTGCAGGTGTAAGAGCAGTAAAAGCACTTAATTCAGTCCAATAAGCTTTTGTTGCATCAGCAGACTCATCAATTAAAATTACTTGGAAATCTGTTGCATCAACATCAGAAACTCCAGATATTGTTACACGAACAACATCGTCAGTTTTAATTTTTGTAGCAGCATCTAACTTTGTAGAAGTAACTTGTTTTGCTCCAGCACCATTATCAGTTAACACTGTAGCTCCAGCAATAGGAGAAAATATAGATACTGTGTATACAGTTAAAGTTAAATTAATACTTGTACCTGTTCCATCAGCACCTGCTAATGTAGCATTTTTACCATCAAATACAACTTTTGGAGCACCTGTAGCAGTTACAGCTAAATCAACTGAAAAATTATATTTTGTTCCTTTAGTAATATCACCTAAAGCTTTAAAGCCAGCTAATTCTGTCCAGTAAGATGGAGCTGCATCATCAACTAAAGCAACTTGTAAAGCACTAACGTCTTGATCAGAAGTAAATTCTAATGTTACAGTAACAACGTCTCCAACTTTTGGAACGTATGTTGATACTTTTGAATCATCTTTAGCTTGGTAAGCAACTTTTGGAGCACTTGAGTATGAGTTCCAAGGCATTGATACCGTTGTTTGAGCAACTAAGCCTAGACTAGCTAACAAACCAGCCGCAATTAATAGTAATACTTTTTTCATTTTAATTTAAAATTTTAGTTAGAAATAAACGGTGCAATTTATACAAAAAATGAATTCGAAAATATTAAAAACATATAAAATATTTTCGAATTGAAGATTATTTACGAATCAAACTATAACAATTTTTACTCACAAACAAAGATGAAAACCTTTAACACCCGCTCCCGCAAGTGTTACGAAGTACACTTGTGGGTAATTCAAATAAATACTAATTTGGAAATAGAATTCTTGGAAAAGTTTTTAACTTTTGGCCAATGAATTAGCAATTATTTGGTATTACTTAAAAAGGAAACTGTAGCAAAGTTAAACGCTTTGTAGGTTATTTCTTGCATTGGATAATCTGAATTAATATACCCACAAGTGCACTTAGTAACACTTGCGGGAACGGATAATCTAAATATACATCAACATTGGTATTATACATTCTTTCAACACAAAATCGATTCATTTGTTCATTAATAGATTTAATAATTGGTTAATCATTTCTTCGATTAACCAATTAACATGTATCTTTGAAAATATATTTAAAAAAGAATGAACAAAACACAGAAACATAATACATATCATCGCATTTTACTTTTGGTTATATTTATCAATTGTTATATTACAGTTATATCTCAAACAATAAAACATGCTTTTCCACAGCACACAGAGTATAGCAAATACACAATTAAACCTTCTAATCACAGTCAAAAAGACTTAGATAAAGCCGTCGAACAATTTTACAACAAATGGAAACAAGCCTACGTCAGAAATAATTGCTCAAATGCTAATCAATATTATGTTCTCGATGATGAAGAAATGGAGCCGGGCGATACATTTAAATCGATTTGCGTCTCAGAAGGACAAGGTTATGGAATGTTAATAACAGTATTGATGGCAGGTTATGATAACGATGCTCAAACAATTTTTAATGGAATGTTTCGATTTTACAAAGCGCACCCAAGCAGTCGTAGTCCTTATTTAATGTCGTGGAGCATTTTAAAAGACTGCATAACAAACAAAAAAGATGGCAATCAATCATCAGCATCCGATGGTGATTTTGACATTGCACTATCTCTACTTATGGCAAGTGAACAATGGGGAAACGATGGTGAAATAAACTACAAAGTCGAGGCATCAAAAATAGTTGAAGCCATTTTATCGATGGAAATAAATTCACAAAAACACAGCATTTTACTCAGTAACGATAATAAACCAAATGATACTGATTTTAATGATATACGTTCATCGGATTTCATGCCCGTACAATTACGCGTATTTAATAAATATTACCCCAATAAAGAATGGCTTTTGGTTTTAGAAAAAACATACAAAATATTTTTCGAAATTAGAAATAAATACAGCCCCAAAGCAGGCTTAATCCCAGATTTTATAGTCTATAGAAAAGCTACTTATCAACCTGCACCAGCTCATTATTTAGAATCAAAAAATGATGGTTTTTATTATTATAATGCTTGTAGAGTTCCCTTAAGAGTTGGCTTAGATAGAATTTTATTTTCGAATAAAGAAGCTGACAGTTTGCTTTTACCATTAAATAACTGGATAATATCAAATACCAACAACACGATTGAAAAAATTAATAATGGATATCAATTAAACGGTCGAAAAATAGGTAAAGGTTATAATACTATTCCATCGTTTGTTTGTCCACTTGCGGTTAGTGCGATGAATGACAAAGAAAATCAAGAATGGCTTAACGATATGTGGGATTTTATTACTAAAGAATTTATTTTTAAAGATTATCAATATTACGACAATTCTATTCAAATGCTTTCGTTAGTAGTATTATCTGGAAATTATTGGATTCCTTAAAAAAATATTATGCATAATCAAGTTTTTCAAACCCAAACACCAACACGATGGAAAAGTGTTGTATGGATATTTAGAATTCTAGCAGTTCTGCTTATCATTTCAATTACCTCCGTAGTAATCTCAATTAACAATAAAGAATATTACGATTTAAAGTTGTTAACTTATAAAACCAAACGACTTCCCGAAATCAATTCTGATACTTCAAAAGTTTATATCGACAAAAAAGAACAACTTTCATTTGCTAACCATCTTGAAATTATTAGAACAAACAACAAAGCATCATTTTATCATTCAGAACTTATACTTCCTCAAAAAATTAAAATTCGTTTACCAATTAAATCTGCATTTTATGTTAATTGGGACCAGCAATCGCTATCATCCTTGCATAAAAATATTGGTCAACTTAATATGGTATTGCCCGAATGGATATTTCAAAAAGATTCAAAAGGTAGTATTGAATTTGACATCGATTCAAGTTCATTAAATGTAATGCGAAAAAATAAAGTTGCTATTTTACCCATGTTGAGTAATAACTTCAATGATAAATGGAATGGTGACACAACTCTAAAACTATTAAAAGATGTAAAAGCAAGAGCGATACTAATCAATAAAATCAAATCGATTTTAGATGAGAATAAATTTCAAGGTATAAATATAGATCTCGAAAGTCTTCCTGATGAAACATTTCCTTATTTAATGGATTTTTCAAAAGAACTATATACAGCTTTGCATCCATCTGGTTACTTAACAACAATCGATATTGATCCGTTTGAGAAACGCATAGAATTTAAAGAATTATCGAAATATTATGATTTTTTATTTCTAATGGCTTATGACGAACATTATCCCGAAGGAACACCTGGTAGTATATCGTCGTTACCTTTTGTCGAAAATGCATTAGATAATGTAATGAAAGAAGTACCATCGGGGAAATGTGTGTTATGTGTTGCTGCCTATGGTTACGATTGGGCTATTGGAAAACAAGGGAAAGATATTTCGTTTAATGATTTTATATCGTTAGCAAATGAAAACAAATCGACAGTTACGTTCGATATGAAACAATCGGATTTATCATTAACATATTACGATGATGATGATGTTACGAAACACGAAGTCCATTGTCCCGATGCAGCAGCAATTTTCAACATTCTTCGCACTGCGGAAGATTATAACACAGCTGGAGTAGCTCTTTGGTATATTGGAGCCGAAGATATTCGAATTTGGGATTTTTATTCACAAAATTTACATACCGATTTATTACAAAAACATCCTTTTGAATATAAAAAACTTGAAACTCTTAATTCAATATATTCCACTGAATACAATGGGAATGGTGAAATTCTTGAAATTCTTGAAGCACCAGAAGCTGGGCATGCTAAATTACGTTATGATACTAATGACCAATTAATAACAAATGAAGATTTTGACTCATTGCCGAGCTCATATCTTATAAAACGTTATGGTGCTAAGAATCCAAAGCAAATAGCTATAACCTTCGATGATGGTCCGGATGAAGATTATACTCCCAAAATATTAGATATTCTAAAAGAAAAGAATGTTCCGGCAACATTCTTTGTAACAGGTTTAAATTCAGAAAACAATATTCCGTTAATCGAACGAATTTATCGCGAAGGCAATGAAATTGGCGACCATACCTTTACCCATCCAAACTTAGAAATTACGTCTGAAAATCGAGAACGAATTGAGCTTCGTTCAACTCGTTTATTACTCGAAAGCATTCTTGGACACTCAACCATTCTGTTTCGTCCACCATATAATACTGATGCTGAACCTAAAACAATGTATCAGATAAAACCATTAGCTGTAGCTTATGACGAAGGATTTATTTGTGTAGCTTCATCGATCGATCCTAACGATTGGCAAGAGGGTGTAAGTGCTGATACCATAGTAGCTCGAGCAATTGCCCAACAAAATTTAGGTAATATAATCCTATTGCATGATGCTGGTGGTGAACGTTCTCAAACTATTATTGCATTGCCTCGCATCATCGATTATTACAAAAAACATGGTTATCAGTTTGTAACTGTATCAACGTTAATGGGGAAAAATCGCGACCAAATAATGCCCAAAGTTCAAGGTCATAGGTTCACAGCAACATTCGACAAAGTGTTATTCTTTTTTGCCTTTATTTGGGAACATTTTCTCGATGGATTCTTTGTAATTGCAATTCTTTTAATAATTGGAAGACTCGTTTCTGTAGGCATTTTGGCAATTTTACAACATCGAAAAGAAAAGAAAGAACGTCGAAATATACCGACAAACTATTTTCCTAAAGTAAGTATAATTGTGCCAGCATATAATGAAGAAGTAAATGCTGTAAGAACTGTGGAAGGATTATTACAATCCGACTATCCAAACTTTGATATTATTTTTATCGATGATGGATCAAAAGACCAAACATTTGCAAATGTTTCACATGCTTTCGAAAATCATCCGAAAGTTAGAGTATTAACAAAGCCAAATGGAGGAAAAGCTTCGGCATTAAATTTTGGAATTGCTCAAGCCGATGGTGAAATATTGGTTTGTATCGATGCCGATACGATATTAACTGTTGATGCAATTTCGAGAATGATTCCTTTTTTTGCAAATCCCAAAGTAGGTGGTGTTGCAGGAAGTGTTAGAGTTGGTAATACTTTGAACTTGCTCACTCATTGGCAATCGATTGAATATACTACAAGTCAAAACTTCGATCGACGAGCATTCGATTATATTAATGCAATAGTAGTAATTCCAGGAGCTATTGGAGCATTTCGCAAATCGGCAATTGATCAAATCAACGCTTTTACCACCGATACTTTAGCAGAAGATTGTGATTTAACATTGCGACTTTTACGAGCGGGGTATACAGTCCGTACTTGTAACGAAGCATTAGCATTAACCGAAGCTCCTGAAGCACGAAAAATGTTTTTAAAACAACGTTTTCGTTGGGCATTTGGAATGATGCAAAGCTTCTGGAAACATCGCGATTTACTTTTCAGTTTCAAAAAGTTGAACATTGGATGGATTGTTCTACCAAACTTGTTGATTTACAATTTTATTATTCCATTATTTTCACCTTTTGTAGATATAATGTTTATCGCAGGATTATTTACTAGACACGCTGGTGAATACCTTTTATTTTATTTCCTCTATTTCATAATCGATTGTTTAATATCATCTTTAGCATATCGTTACGACAATCAAAAATTCGGAATTAAAACAGCATTATATCTATTTGTTCAACGCTTTATTTATCGTCAATTATTATTCTTTGTACTATTAAAAGCATATGTTAAAGCAATAAAAGGGGAATTAGCAAGTTGGGGTGTATTAAAGAGAACAGGCAATGTAAAAATGAATTAAAGCCTGAAACTTTTAAGGAGAAAAGTGATGATTCGTTTTTATATTTCCTGTATTTTTTTAGCAATATTTGGCCACTTTTCTTATGCACAAACTGATATATTGAAAAGTGCTCAACTTTTACAAGAATTACAAGATTCAATTTACGATACTCATGTTGATTCAATTCACGAGTCAATAGATAATAACTTGGATAATATTCTTGATTCAACACATCTTGAACTTGGTATTGACATAAGTAGTAAAAGTGTTTACATTGGACGAGTTTATGGTTCACACGGATTATTTTATAATCCTAATTTATTAGCATTTTATCACAAAAGCGGATTGGGTTTCAGCATAAGTAGTAATATCTGGCAAAAAGCTAGTATTGACTCAACAATAACCGATTTAAATTTGAACTATCAACATACAATAGCCAACTGGTGGAGTTTTGAGATTGATTATATTTATTGGATTTTTCACCATGATTTCCCAAGTAGTTTAGATTGGAACAATCTGATTGATTATTCCAATACTTTTAAAATAAAAGATTGGTTGAATGCAACTACCGACATTGTTTTTATGTTTGGAAGTGATAGAGGTTTGGCATTTCAAGAATATATAAGTCACTCGTTCTACTTGTATCCATCGACAAAAAACAAGCGTTTTACTATTGAACCCGAAGTTGGTGCATATTTTGGAAATCCCAATATTTATACTCGAAGAAATATTGAAACTTCTAATCCAAACTTAAGAAACAAAACATTTGATATGCTCGATTATTATGCATCTTTACATGCTGTTTATCAGATTCCAAATTGGAGTTTCGGTTTTTCTTATGAAATTGATCTGCCCCAATTGACTATAAATACAGACTATAAAAATCATTCAATATCATTCGTTACGCTGAGTTTAAAAAGATATATTGGATTGTAAATCTGAATATACATTTTAAACCCACATTGCAGGATACTTTATTGCCCTCGTTTGGCTAAGGTTCTACCTTAGTCACTAATTTGTTTTCTGATAACAGGCTATAAACATATACTACTATAATAAAACGAGAGCTATAAAGCAGAACGACGAACCCGCTCCGATTATAGCCTCAGCTCAACAAGGGCGAAGGAATATCTACATATTATTTAGAAACTTTAAATAATTTATGTTAAGTGGTTTATTCTTGTGATTATTAATATAAATAATTAAATAGTCTTTAATCTTTTCAGTCTTAACATCTTCATTCTTAAATTGTTTAAATAAGACCGAATCTGAAGATATTATTGATTTTAAATTCGATTTTGAAATATTGACTACTTCTCCTTTAGCAAAGTTTAGAATATTACATTCCAACATACGAGTAGAACTAACAGATGCACCACCTCCATATCCTATTCCAGTATAAACTCCTATGTTTTGTTTTGTAACAACAGTTTCAAAAATTGAATTATATCCAAGGAATTGTACGAGTTCGAAATGTGTATTTTTTTTAAGCTTTGGCATACCTGTATTGATATAAATGTTTTTCCCATCACAAAATCCCCAAATTGTCCCAATGTCTTTAACGTCTTTGTTTGTTTGAGTATTTAATCGATAATAGATATGTGAACCTTCTAAACTAAGAAAACCAAATCCTAATGATTCTTGAATAATAGTGTAATTAAGAGCTAGACTTGGATTATTGTCACGGAGTTCCTCAAAGCTTTTATAGATCCCTTTTTTTAATACAATTGAGTCTTCATATATTTTTTTTTGAGCATTTGATGAAAATTGTAAAAGGATAAAAATGATGATAAGTATATATTTCATTTTGTGTCAATTTAAAAAACGAGTTATTCAAAATATGTTAGCTATAATATTTGGGAAAAGTAATAAAAAGATTAGTCGATTAATCTAAAATTATGATAAAAAAACAGAGTGTGAACCTAGCTACCGCACGAACGATGTCATTACCTAGCTACCGCACGAATCCTTTCATGTGGTGATTTTAAATCTTAAATCTTTTTGCATTGTTTGTATTTTTCAACAAAAAAAGGGAACCTTTCGATTCCCTTTTTAACTTATAATTCAAAACTAAGAATTCAAAACTCTTAATATCTATAATGATTAGCCTTGTATGGTCCATCAACCGAAACATCTAAATAATCAGCTTGATCTTTAGATAATACAGTAAGTTTCACACCTAATTTATCTAAATGAAGACGAGCTACTTTTTCGTCAAGAATTTTTGGTAAAGTGTACACTTTATTCTCGTATTGGCTATTGCGTAAATGCAATTCAATTTGAGCTAAAACTTGATTTGTAAATGATGCCGACATCACAAAACTTGGGTGACCTGTAGCACATCCTAAGTTTAATAAACGTCCTTCTGCAAGAATCAACACAGAGTGTCCATCAGCAAATGTCCATTTATCGTATTGTGGTTTGATGTTTGTTCTTTTAATGCCTGGAAGTTTTGCAAGTTCAGCCATTTGAATTTCATTATCGAAGTGACCAATGTTTCCAACAATAGCCATATCTTTCATTTTGCCCATGTGAGCAGCAGTAATGATGTCTTTGTTTCCAGTTGTAGTAACATAAATATCAGCATAAGCTAATGTATCTTCAACAGTCAATACTTGATAACCTTCCATTGCTGCTTGAAGTGCACAAATTGGATCAATTTCGGTAATGATAACACGAGCGCCTTGTCCTTTTAATGACTGAGCACAACCTTTACCAACATCACCATAACCGCAAATTACAGCTACTTTACCAGCAAGCATAACGTCCGATGCACGCATTATACCATCGGTTAATGAGTGACGGCAACCATATAAATTATCGAATTTCGATTTTGTAACCGAGTCGTTAACATTGATAGCAGGGAAAGGCAATAAACCTTGTTCTGCCATTTGATATAAACGGTGAACTCCAGTTGTTGTTTCTTCAGAAACTCCTTTAATAACTGCACGTTTTTTAGTCCAGCATTGAGGATCTTCGGCCATTACTTTTTTGCAAAGTGCAAGGAAAACTCCCCACTCTTCTGAATCGGTAGCTGGGTTGAATTCAGGAACTTTTCCTGCTGCTTCAAACTGAGCACCTTTTATAATAAGCATTGTAGCATCGCCACCATCGTCAAGAATCAAGTTTGGTCCAGTTCCGTCAGGCCATGTTAAAGCTTTTTCGGTACACCACCAATATTCTTCTAAATTTTCGCCTTTCCAAGCATAAACTGGAGTTCCTTGTGGATTTTCGATAGTACCTTTTTTACCAACTACAACTGCAGAAGCAGCATGATCTTGAGTTGAGAAAATGTTGCACGATACCCAACGAACGTCAGCACCAAGTTCAACTAATGTCTCAATTAAAATTGCAGTTTGCACTGTCATGTGTAATGAACCCATGATTTTTGCACCAGCAAGAGGTTTTTGTCCTTTATATTCTGAACGAAGAGCCATTAATCCTGGCATTTCGATTTCTGCTAAGTCTAATTCTTTGCGTCCCCAGTCGGCAAGCGAAAGGTCAGCCACTTTAAAATCAATCATTGCTTATTTTTTAGAGGTGAATAAATTATCGTTTAATAAATTGAGTGCTTTGTTTTTGTTTTTTGCTTCTATTAAAAGCGAAATATTATAAGGGCTTCCGCCAAATGAAATCATACTAACAGGTACTTCGCGAAGTGCATTTAAAATATCAGACGCATAGCCTTGATTTTCAACGCACATATTTCCAACGATACAAACAATCGTTTGATCTTCGGTAATCGTTACTGTTCCTAATTCGCGTAGTTCGCCAAGTATTTCGGGTAAAAATTTATTGTTATCGATAGTAATTGAAAGAGCTACTTCCGATGTTGTAATCATGTCGATTGGAGTACGGTAGTTTTCGAACACTTCAAACACTTTGCGTAAGAAACCATAAGCCATCAACATACGGCTCGATTTTATGTTTACAACCGTAATGTTATCTTTAGCAGCAATTGCTTTAATTCCTGTACCAATAACTTCGTTCGAAATAGTTGTTCCTGGAGCTTTTGGATCCAGTGTATTTTTCAGCAATACTGGAATATTTTTTAATTTTGCTGGAAGTACTGTTGCTGGGTGAAGAATTTTTGCACCAAAATAAGCTAACTCAGCAGCTTCGTCGAACGACATTTGTGCAATTGGGAATGTATTGTTTACAATTCTAGGATCATTGTTGTGAACGCCATCGATGTCAGTCCAAATTTGAACTTCTTCCGATTCGATAGCTGCTCCGATAAGTGTTGCAGAATAGTCGCTTCCACCACGTTTTAGGTTATCAACCTGTCCTTTAGGATTGCGACAAATAAATCCTTGTGTTACAAATAATTTTTTACCAGGATAAACAGCCAACATCTTAGCTAAATCTTTTTCGATTAATCCTAATAATGGTTCACCTAATTCGTCAACTTTCATATAATCGAGTGCAGGAAGGAGAACAGTGTCGATTCCTAACTCATGATTCAAATACGTAAACAAATGTGTTGAAAGCAATTCACCTTGAGCAAGAATATCCTTTTCTTGAATAATCGAAAAATCTTTGCCACTAAATGAACGAAGGTGTGAAAATACTTTTTTAGAATAATCTAAAGCTTTGTCTTTATATTCTTTGGTTGCTAAAAGTTCGTCAATTACTTTTTTGTACTTAATTTCCAACTCAGTAATGCGATCGAAAGCTGCTGCACTGTTTTTCTTTGCATAATAATCGGCAATTTCAACCAAATTATTTGTTGTTCCCGACATAGCAGACAACACAACAATTTTTGGCTCATCGTTCGACACTAATTTCGAAACATTCTTTATCCTTTCGGGAGAACCTACAGATGTACCTCCAAATTTAAAAACCTTCATCTTTTTTATACGTCTTTTAGTTTTTCGTTTAAAATCTTGCAAAAGTAAGAAAAAAGTAAGAATTAAAAATACGAATTTCAATTATATACATTTGAAAAAATAAAGAAGTGCAAAAGATTGCCAGTAACGTTAAAAACTTAGAATAATTGATTTTAGTGCAAATAGTATGTACCTTTGTATGAACTAAAGCTATGAGCAATGAGTACTCAAGAACTAAAAATGGTACTTCACGAAAGTATTGAGAATATTGATGATAATGATTTTTTAATTGCTGTTAAACAAATAATTGACAGAAAATATAATAGTAGTGAAAACATCACTCTTACCGATTGGCAAATTAATCGAATCGATGAGTCTCATCAGCAAATTACACAAGGCAAAAAATTCACAAATCATCAAGCAGATTTACTCGTTGAAAAATGGTTAAACGAATAGTTTGGTCTGCAAATGCATTATCCGATAGAATTGGAATTCTAGATTATTGGTATGCTCTTACAGGAAGCAAAACCTATAGTAAAAAACTAGATAATTCAATAAAATCTCTACTTAAACATCTCATATCATTCCCCGAAATGGGAAGAAAAGTTCTGAATAGAGAAGAGCGGTATTTGGTAAAAGATGCCTATCTCGTTTTTTACACAATATGTGAAGATGAAATTCACATTGTCCATATATGGGATAGCAGACGCAATCCTAATGATTTAAAAATTCAATAATCACAATTATATAAACTGTCAAATGAAGAAATTTTACACTATCGTAATTTCACTATTACTAATGCAAAACCTTGCAAGCAATGCGCAATCACTATCTCCAGTCCAAATGGACACCTTGCTTCGTCATCATTTTGCCGATTCAAATTTGGTAATTATTGATGTTTGTACCGATCTGGTTTACTCTCAAGGGCATATTCAAAATGCTATTCATCGTGATTTATTTAAATCAACATTTACAAGTGATTTGGATACAATGGATACAACAAAATTATATGTTCTTCATTGTATAAGCGGAGGAAGAAGTGCTACAGCAATGAGTACTATGAAAAGTAAGGGATTTACCCGTGTTTACGATATTAGTGGAGGAATAACCAATTGGAGAAATTCAGGCTATCCATTAAGCACTACAACCTCGAAGAGTACAATTCGGTTTTGCTCGGCAACAGAGTTTAAGTCAAAGCTATCTAAAACAACTTCGCCAATAATTATTGACTTAAGAGCCGATTCTTTATTCGAAAAAAAACATATTGTTGATGCTAAAAATATTGACACATCCTTGGCAAAACTAAGTGGATTAATGACAGATACCACGGCTTCGTATTTTATTTATGGAGAAAGTGTTTCATCTATCGATTCAAACATTTTATATGTAAATTATTTAGCAAAATATCGAAACATCAGTATCTTAAAATTTGGTTTTGATTCTTGGATTACGGCTGGTTTTCCTATTTATGAAAAAGTAGATACACCAAAAGTTTCAACTACAATAATCGATGAGAATAAACCCTTTCATATAACTCAAACAGATAATAAAATTGCAATTGTTTCAACGAAAGAAATTCCAGCTACTTACTCGTTATTTTCTATCGATGGTTTGCTTTTATTCGAAGGAAATATTCAAAGCGAAACCGTTGTTTCAACAGAATCTTTTCCAAAAGGTATTTATATTCTTAGTTTAAAATATCTCGACAGAATAGAATCGATAGAAATAGTAAAATAAGAAACCGCATTGTTTTCTAAAATCTTAACACGAAACTGATAAGTGTTAGGAGTATTTTTTCTATTTTTATGCACAAATTAATTAAACGTAAGTCTTCGTATGCCATTACCTCTCGTTTTATCAAAAGGTAGCTTATTCATAAAAATGCTACCTCATATTGGTGCTACAATTGTTTCTTTAGAAAAAGGTGGAAGTGGAAATCTCCTAAAATCCGATCATTCATTGTGGGACGACAAAGATATTCCTGCTCTCAATGCTTTTTCCGACTTTAAACAGTATAATGGACACACTATTTGGGTTGGTCCTCAAAAAGATTGGTGGATAAAACAAAATCTCAACATTGCTCGTCGCGACTCGGCAGCTCCTTGGCCTCCCGATCCATATATGGCCTATGGCGAATATACATCTTTGCGAAAAGATTCGTATTGCACATCTCTCGAAAGTCCAGAAAGTCCTATTTCGGGAATTACGGTTAAAAAAGATGTTGCTATAAACGACGACGAAAGCGTTTTTCTCAATACTTCATTTACAAATATAATAGACAAACCCGTTAGCTGGGATATTTGGTATAATACCCGAGTAGATGGCTATTCTAAGGTTTTTGTTCCAGTAGCATCCGACAAAGATGTGCGAGTTGCTCCCGTTCTGAGTGACTCATCGCAGGCTATGCCTTATGAAATTAAAAACGGATTCTTTACTTATAATGCTGTAGCTCCCGAAAAATCGTTTCAAGAAAGAAGCTCAAAATCTTTTATCTACCCAAGTCGCCCATGGATGGCGGCATTTATTGGTAATAGCTTATTAATTATTCGTTTCGAACATCACGACCGCAAATTAATTCATCCAGAACAAGCTCTTGTTGAAATATATAATCATACAGAACATGATGCTGATGCTTCATTATTAGAATTGGAATATCATTCACCCTATCAAACTATAAAACCAGGTGGAATAATGGAAGCATGGGAAGTTTGGAAGGTTTATGAAAATACCAATGCAAAAACTGACGATGCAAAAATTGCATATTTAAACGAATTAATTAAAAAAGGCGACCTGTAGCGGCAACCCTAGTGGTTGCCTCCCAGCCATACAAATGGGAAAAATAGGGCAACCACAAGGATTGCCCCAACGATATCCCGATTTTAGAATAATATAGATGGAAAAAATGAAAAAAATAGGAATCTTAACATCAGGTGGCGATTGTCCAGGACTTAATGCAGCAATTCGTGGAGTAGCGAAAACAGCAATGCTTGAATATGGCATGGAAGTTATTGGATTTTCATCGGGTTTTCGTGGTTTGATTGATAAAGAATATATCAATATTGACGAAAAAGCCTTGTCGGGAATTCTAACCTTAGGTGGAACCATTCTTGGAACATCGCGCGAAAAACCTTTTAAAAAAGATAAAAGCCTTTTCAAAGAAAACGATAAACCTAAAACCATCATTGCAAACTATAAAGAACTCGGGCTTGATTGCTTGGTATGTATTGGTGGAAATGGAACATTGAAAACAGCAAATCTTCTTTCCGAAGCTGGCTTGAATGTTATAGGTTTACCTAAAACTATCGATAATGATGTTTGGGGAACCGATCTTTCATTTGGCTTCGATTCTGCTGTATCTATCTGTACCGATGCAATTGACCGCCTTCACACTACGGGCAACTCGCACAAACGTATTATGGTAATCGAGGTTATGGGACATCATGCTGGTTGGATTGCACTCCATTCGGGCATTGCTGGTGGTGGCGACATTATTCTTGTTCCCGAAATACCTTATGATATTAAGAAAATTGCTAAAAACATAAAAGATCGTTACTCAAAAGGTAAAAC
>Ga0302288_1000489_pt1 | contig 31774 bp, 6 predicted proteins | sample III_Fen_N1_1_FD_194549 | JGI IMG/M metagenome (GOLD analysis project Ga0302288, IMG submission 194549) | Peat permafrost microbial communities from Stordalen Mire near Abisko, Sweden - III_Fen_N1_1 | ecosystem: Environmental > Terrestrial > Soil > Wetlands > Permafrost | place: Sweden: Abisko...
CAAATGCTTCAAGGTGCACAAGGTGAACAAGGTGGAGCTCCAGAAGCACAAGGTCAACCTACTTACCAAAGAAAAGGCGGTAAACTAGTATTCGTGGGCAGAAAATAAGCCTACCTTAAAAGGGAAGCAGTAAAAAACCTGTTTCCCTTTTATTGTTTAATTTAAAAAAATTATAAACATGGCATTAGTAAGAAAATTACAAACGGGAAGTAAAGCTCCTGATCCAAATAATACTCCAAAAGATTATTCTCAGGTAGAAAAGGCATTATACGATAATTTGTATTCGATGTCTTCTAAAGAAGCTAGAAGAGCTAAGCCTGCTTACGATCAAGTAGCTGCTCTTGTAAAAAGTGGAGCTATGGATAAAGCTTTAAAATTTAATCCAGATCAAACATATAGTATTGACACATCTCAACTTCCAGAAGAATTAAAGAAATTCAACTGAACAGGTCATGACGAACCTCTTAGTAAAGATATGTTAGGATTAGGTGTTAAGATTAGAGGTAATGATGCTGATAAAGAATCACTTAGTTCAGCAATGAATGCACTAAGAACACACATAGAGTCAACAAATTCTACTACAACTCCAACAGCGCAAACAGGGTATTCAAAAGAAGTACAAGGTTTAACTAATATTGTATCAAATAAACATTATCATGATGATGTTAATGCACTTGCTACACATTTAAATACTTTCAAAACTAATGATGAAAGAAAAGCTAGAGTATTAGGTTGGGCAAAAGAAGGAGTTGATGATTATTTAAATGATTACACTAAGAATAAAGATTCTTACGATTATAAAGATTACGATAATGCTCAGGCATTAAAACTTGCTTTAAGTGAACCAAATCCTAATTGGGATAAAGTAACTGAGAAAGCATATGCATTAGGTTGGAAAATGAATGATTATTTGATTCCACCAAAAACACAAACTGAATTAGATGCAGAAAAGAAAGCTGCTGATGATGCAGCTGCTTTAACAGCAGCAACTGCTGCAAAAACTGCACCAGTAGTACCAACACCACATAAACCACAAGCATATATTCGTAAAACAACTACAACTTATTTTCATCCAAAAGAAAAACCAACTGCTACAGGTAGTGGTAAAGTTGGAGATATGTTATCTGGAAAAGGATCTACAGCAGATTATTTAGATGCTATTGCATTAGGTGGAGATGTTGTAAGTTTAGGTGGAACCGCTGCCGGACTTGCAGGAGGTTTAACATCAACAGCTGCAACATTAGGTTCAGATATATTACGTGGACATGGATTTGGAGAAACTGCTGGAAATGCTGCATTGAATTTAGGATTTACAGCATTATCATTAATTCCAGGAGCAGCATCTGCTAAACTTGGTTTAAAAGGTGCTAAAACAGGTATTGAAATAGCTAAACTTGCAACTAAAGCTGAAAAGGCTGAACATATTCTTAAAATTGCAAAAACTGCAATTAAAGATGCAGAAGGTGTTGAATTAGTAGGTAAAGAATTATTAAATTTAAATAGAGCTAAAGCTATTGTAAAATCAGCTGAGGGTTTAAGTGAAGTTGAAAAAGTTGCTAAAATTGCTAAATATGGAATTCCAGAAACTAAAGCTTTAGTAAAAGGAGCATTCAAACCAGCATCATCAATAGTATCAAAAGCTGCAAAATTAGCAAAACCTGCATTTTTAGGTTATGGTTTAGTAAATGCTGGAACAGCTGCTAGACAAACTGCACAAGATATAGAAGAAGGTGGATTAGGAAATGTTTCTATTCAAGATGCTAGAGGTTTAGTACATGGTGTGCAAGCTGTTAAAGGTTTATATAATTTAGCACAAGTACACGCTGGAACTACTAAAATTCAAACACAAGAAGCTAGTACGGACTTTAAATTAAAGAATGTACCAGAAGGTGTTGAATCTAAAATTACAATTCCTAAAGGAACTGATCCAGAAGTTGCAATTAATGAACATTTTGATAAAGTAATTGCACCTAAAAAATCAGTATTAGATGCTTTAAATGCAAAAGAAACTCCTGATGAAGGTGCTATTTCTAAACTTAAAGCTGAAATAGAAACTCTTGATGAAGCTAAAAAAGCTGCTAAAATTGATAAAGGTTGGTTAGGTATTAAAGGTAAAGTAGCTAAGGTTACGGGTATGAATGATAACAAAGCTAAATCAGAACGAGTTATAAAAGAAGAATCTGATCCACGTTCTTGATATGGTAAGAAATTCCAAGAAAGTGCTATTAGTAAATTACGTCAAGGTGAACAAAAGAATTTAGAAAAACTTAAAGATCCTAAAGTAAAAGCTATTCTTGGATTAGATAGAGCTAATAAAGCCACTGATTATAAAAGAAAAATAAGTTTAAACAAAGCCTGAAACAAATATAATAAAAATATGGTAGAACATAAAGAAGGTGGAGTTATACAATTCCAACAAGGTGGAGCATTTAAAATGGATTTTTCTGTATTAGATAAAGCTTTAAAAGAAGGTAAACTTAGAAAGGCTGGATTTACTAATGAAACAATCGGAGCTTCTGGTCATACATTTACTAATAATAAAGGTCAATCTATGACATTGCCTGATTCTACAAAACAACCTATTATATCTGCACCTGTTATTAATAAACCAATTGTTCCTACTAAATTAGTTGGTACTATTGCACCTAAAGTTACAGTTGCACCAACAGCTAATACTACATATAAACATCCAGGTTCAGGTAATTATTTACCTTATAGTGATTTAAAAGATGTATCTACATGGCAAACTAAAGATGGAGGGTATACTCCTGAATACACTAATTTTGTTAATGGTCTTGATGAAAATTGGTTAGCTAGAAATAAAGAAGATTTAAATAAATTTATTCAATCTGCTGGAAGTAATGTATCAGTAAAAGATTTAGCACAAGTTAAAGGATTAGCTACTGATAATAAATATGGTCCATATCATAATTATATGACTAATAAATTTAATGAATCTGCTACAAGATTAGAACCTAAAAATAAAGGATTTGATGTTGCCGCAGTAAAACTTCCAACTAATTTATTTGGAAACACAACTACACCAACTACACAATCTGGAACAACAGTTAATAAACAAAGTGAAGGAATTAAATTTCCTAAACTTAATAAAGTTGATTTATTAAATACAGCAATGTATTTAAATACAGTTAGAACTAATAAAGATATTGGAAATGCTCAAAGGAAAGGTGTTGCAGATAGTATGTACACATTACCTTATATGTCAAATACTTATATTAGAGCTGATAGACCACATACTTTAGAAGCTGACAAACAAGCTGCTGCTGTTAACAGTAAAACTGCTAGAATGGCTGCTTCAACTGCTGACATTGATAAAGGATTTAGTGTTAGATTATCTGGAATTAATCAAGGTAATATTTTAAAAGATAAAGCTCAAATGGCAGATACTCAAAGACTTGATCAAATGCGTGGACAACAATTACAAATGAACGCTAATACCGCTAAATATAATACTGAAGTTCTTGGTAAGAATAGAGGTTTAGCCGCTAACGCATTTGGAAAAATCCACGGAATAAATGCGCTTCAAAGTTCAGCTCAGAATACAGCTCTTAATGTTCTATTATTAGCTAATCAGAAAAACGATATAATGAAAAAACAACGTGAAGGTCAAACTGGAATGTTTAATATTTTACAAGATCCTAAATATAAACAATTAGGTGAAGAGTATAATACATTAGCTGATGAAACTAATAATTCATTTAGAAAGAATTATGATACTCAAATGAAAACTCCTGGAATAACTCCTATTGATTGGGAAAAATCATCTGATTATGCTAAATGACAAACTGCTCTTAAAGCTAAAGAATCTCAAATTAAACCATTTAATGAACGTTTAAAAAATATTCAAATGGCTATGATGTACGGACAATCTTTAAAGAAAGGTGGACAAATAGCTAAAAAAGTAGAAGCAGACAGAAAACAATTTTATAAAGTAATTCATAGTGTTAATAATCCTGTGGATAAACATAATATAGATTTGAGTCAAACTGAAACAAATGCTTTAGATTCAGATAAATTATTTTATGAGACAATAGCATCAAACAATAAGAAAGTAAATGCAAAATAATGAAATATAATATAAATAAATTTCAACAAGGGGGTGGGTTTGCAACATTCACCCCCATCATTGAACAACAACCTGTACAAGCAACTTCTTCATCATCTAGTTCATCTAAAGAAAGTAAACATACTATTTCATCTATGTTAGATGATGATGTATTTAAAGATTTAATGGGTAAAGGTTTAGTAAATGATGTTAACGGATTTGTTTCTGAATTAGCTAAAATTGAATCAACTAATTCGGGAAGTATGTATCCATATGCTCAAAGTAATAATAGAGCAATGTCATTAAGATTAGTTGGTAAAATTAATGAACTTAAACAAAGTAAATCTGCTTGAGATGAAGCTGCTAAAACAGCTACTGCTGCAGGAGGTTATGGTGAAGTTGCTGTAAATAATGATATGGTTTATGGTAAAGATGCTAAAGGAAATGTTAGTGCAATTAACGTTAACGAATACGATAAACACAAAGATCAATATAAACTATTATCTGTTGCAGAGTTATTAAATGAAAGACAATATAATCCTAAATTATCAGGACAAAATTCAATATTTGATGTTGCAAATAATGCTATTGGGTTAGATAAAATAAAAACTAATCTTAAAGATTTAATTGCTTCTTTAGGAACAGAAGATACTCATAATGAAAATTTTTATTCTAAAGATCAAGTTAAAGGACAGTATGATATTTTAAAATCACAAGTATCAGTAAAAGGTCCAACAAAAGAACAACAATCTGCTTTAGAAAGTTTAAATCAAATAATTAACACTCCTGGAGATCATTATAAAGTTATTACAGAAAATAGTTCAGAAAGAAATCATATTGATAAAGCTTTAGACTATTTATGAAAAACAATGGATGTTCATGCTCAACAAAAACTAAAAGCAACTGCTATAGTTAATGGTGGTAAAGATCCAAGAGATTTTATATTAGATATGTTGATTACTAATACAACTGCTAAAACATCTTCTGCGATTTCTCCAGAGAAATTACCAGGAGCTACAGAAGAAGCTTCAGCCGCAGCAAAAGGATTAGCTAATGTATCACCTTTTGAATTATTACATAATGGCAAAACTGGTTCAGCTCCAATGCAATGAAATGATATTACAACTAATAAGAAAATGACATTACATGTTGCAGGTGCTGCAAGATTAGCTACAGAAGATGGAACTCCATTAGGTATGACTACATTTAAAAATATAATGAATTCTAAAAATGGTTCTCTTGTTGATATGAGTAAGGCTACATTTGGTGATAAAATTATTGGAATGAAAGGTGCTAATGATATTATTTATGATGGTGGAACTGCTGCTAAAGTATATATGCCGGCTAATAATGATGGTACTGTTAATTATAATGCACTTAAACAATTTAATGAAGTTCAATCAGAAATTGAAAAACATAAAAATGATTGGTCTCCTGCTATAATCAATGATTATTACAAACGTCATGGATTTGGATATGTTCAAGTTGGTAATGATTTTGTAGTACGAGAAAACAATAATATAAAACCATTCTTAATAATGTATGGTTATACTGCTGAAGGTGCTTCTGAAGCAGATAATAATTCTGAAGTTAAAGCCTTGGACAGTAAAGAACAAGATACTGTATCAGATGCTTTAAAAACAGTATGAAAAGATAATAAAGTTAAGGCTCCTACTGGTTGAACTGATATGACAACCACTTATTATAAAGGAATGATTGCAGTTCCATATAAACGAGATGCTTCTATATATGCTGCTTCAATTGCAGGTCATATGCAGAATAAACAACAAAACTTAACAGATGCTAGAGTAGATCTGCAAAAATATGAAACTCCACAAGTTAAAGCTGATTTCAGTTTTTTCAATAGTAAATAAACAATAATATGGAAATTACAAAACCAAATGATATATTTTCTGCATTAGTGCAGAAACCAGATTTAAATTTATTCGATTTAGCTAGTTCTAATGTTGTTCCAAGTAATACTCAACTATTACCTATGGACGATTATAAAAAATTAGATAAAGTTCAATCGATGTTTAAAGATGCATCTGGTAAATTCGATGACAAAACCTTCAACGCAGCTTATCAAAAAGCTGCGTCGTTGTATAATGACCTAGGAAATGATAAAGCTTTAGCTAAAGCGTTAGAATATGATCCAACAGATTTTACTGCTCCAAAAGGAGCATTACGTGCAGATGTAGCTCCAGTTATAACTAAGGATTATAATCCGTTTAAACAATTATATAGTAGAACTGGAATAAATAGTATTGATGTATCTGATTTATCTTTAAGAGAATTAGCTCAACAATCAAAAGTATATGATTCTGAATCTAAACAATGATTAGATAAATCAGCTAATGACATGGGTTTAATGGGTTCTTTAGTGGGACCTACAATGGTTTATGCTCAGTGGGATGAAGATGGTGCTGATATAGATCCTATGACAAAAAGACATGTAAATCATAAAAAAGGTGATTGGAAATATGATAAAGATGGAAATCTTTATATTGAAACACTTGGTAAACGTGAAGTATATGGTAAACAAATAGTAAATCCTATGGATTTAATTACTGTTGATGGTTCTAAATTAAATAAAGTAGATTTCTTTGATTCTGATGGTAAAGATAAATCTGTATTTGGGACTACTATGAAACTTGCTACACAAGTTGCACCTTATTTAATTCCTGGAGTTAATGTATATTATGGTGGAATGAAAATGGCATTAGGTTTAGCTACTGTACTTCCAACTTTTTATAAAGCCGCAGAAGCATTATTTACAGGTGATACTGAAAAAGGTAATGAAACATCACTATGGAAAGCAATGAATACTGCACAAGGATATCTTTCTAAATATGATGTTAGAAGTATTTCAGATGCGGGTTCACAATCTATGTGGAATTATGAACAAATGGGAAGTATGGTTGCAGATACTTTTTCACAAATCTATGAACAACGTGCTGCTGGTAGTTTGTCTAATTTATTTTATAAGTCACATGAGACTGAATATTTAGCAAAATTAGCTAATCAAACTGAAGATATTCTTCAAGATGTTGCTATTGGTGATGCTGTAAAAGGTATAACTAGAAGTAAAGAAAACTACGAACGTCTTGCTCAAGTTGCCTACGATAAAATTGGAACACTTGAATCTATAAATCATAAACGATCACAATTAGCTGAAACATTAAACTTAGGTTACATGGCTATGACGCAATCTGCTGATGTTTATGGTGATGCTAAAGCTGGAGGATATGATAATAGAACAGCAGGTTTTGCTGCATTATTAGCCGCATCAGGTCAATATGCTTTAATGAAGAATAATAATTTAGGTCACTGGTTTTTAGATAAATCTACAGGTTATACTGAAGAAGTTAATAAAGCTGGAATTAGAAGTGTTACTCGTGAATTAATGGGTGAAACACAAGAAGCTGTTAATTTACTTGCAACAGATAAAATTGCTGGTAAAAAAGCATTGGGGAATGTATTTTCAAAAGCTAAACAAGGATTTCAAAATTTAATTACACAACCTATTGGAGAAAGTCAATTAGCTGAAAAATTATTTAAAGTATCAATGATTGAAGGTATTGAAGAAGTTTCAGAAGAACTTGCTTCTGATGCAGCTAAAGGTATTGTTGATATTATGAGTGCTTGTGGATTTACTAAGAAACAAGGTTCATTTGGAGGATTTGATAATGTATTTAGTAAATCAGGATTTGAACGTTATGTATCTAACTTAGTTGGAGGTATGGTTGGAGGACCTATGTTTGAATTAGAACATTCAGTTATATCACCTATTTTATCTGGACACGGTATTGAACAAGAAACAAAATATAATGTACTTCAACTTGTAGCTAATGGTCAAGCAGAAGATTTATATAAAGAAATTGATAAACAAAAAAGTAGATTTGGAAGTACTGATTTATCTCCAGTTACAACTAATGTAGATGGTAAACAAATTTATCTAGCTAAAGATGGTGATAGTGGAATGAGTCAAGCTGATGTTATTGCTAATGCTACTAAAGCATATATTCAAAATGCTGATAGAATTTTAAATCTTGAAAACATAAAAGAAGATGATGAATCTGTTATTAGAAAAGCAATTGTTGATGATATTAGAATTGCTGATTTAAAGAAAAACGGAACTGATTCTTTTGTAAAATCAGATTTTACTCAATTAATTGGAGATATTGTAGATCTTACTACTCAATTAGAAAATGTACAAACTGAAAAAGATGATAAAAGTGTAAATAAAAATGAAGTAGGTAAAGGTGATATTCAATCTAAACTTAATGAAAAAAGAAAGTTAGTTGAAGAATTATTAAAAGGTGAAAAGGCTGAATACTATCATAAGTTATCACTATTTACATTAAATAAAAATTTACACGCACCATTTATTTCTTTATCTGTTGACGATTATGTTAAAGATAAATATGATAAAGATTTCTATTCACTTAGTGAATCTGAAAAGAAAACTTATAAAGCAGAATTTGATAATATATTTGATGAAAGTAAAGGTGATTTTAAAAACAAAATGAAATCAATGTTTGATAGATTTTTGGAAATTAATGAAGAGTTCTCACATTCAATTGCAGAGTTTAATGCTGATGGATATGCTAATACTAGAAGTTCATTCTTAGCTAACTTTAGAAATAAAGGTAAAGGTTTAAGTTTAACTGACGCTTATACTAACTGACAATGATTACAACAATTAAATACTGAATTAGATAAGAATGGTTTTAGAACTGCAAGTCTTACATCTGATACTGATATTGATGTTGCTCATTTCTTAAACGATATGAATTTAATTCAAATTGGTTTACCAGAAGAACAAAAAGTTGAAATAATTAACAGACGTGATGCTTTAATCAATCCTAAACTTGAAGAATTAAATAAGTTAGAAGAACAATTATCTACTGTTACAGAACCAGATGAAATTAATACAATAAATGAAAAAATTGCTCCACTTCAAGAAGAAATTAATACTGATATTAATAATGCTGATGTAGAATTAAATCAAAAGAGGGATATTAATACTTTAAGTACTGGAGATAAAGAACATTTATTTGCTATTGTAAATTCATTAGGTCTTCCGTCTACAGAGTTAGATTACGGTATTATACAAAAAGCATTTGATGCTTATAACGGAAGTAAAAATGGACGAGTAAAACAAATCATGGGTGAGAAAGAAACAATTTCTCAATCTGCGGATTTAGCTCCAGAAGATGTTCTAATGCAACATTTAGCCAAAGATAGTGAAATTACAACTATTGGGAACATTGGAACAATCCACGTTAATGGATATGAAAAGAAAGCTGTTAATAAAGATTTAATAAAATCTAAATTATTAGTTGAAGCTAATAAAGTATTAGATGAATTATCTAGTGTTACTAATGAAGATGGAATTATTAGTTTTTCTGATGCTGACCAAATTTTAGCAGACTGATTTGACAAAGATACTGATGAAGTTACTCATGATATTGTTACAGCATTAGATACTTATGTTCAAAATAAAGGAACTGATGTAACACTTACTGAAATTCAAGATGTATTCAATTCTACTGTTAAAAGTAAAATGGATCAAATATCTATCAATCAAGGAAATTCAGATCCTAAATTAGAAGAAGTTTATAATGAAGCGCTACATTCTGATGATGATTATTATACTTTTACAAAAGGCAATGATAAGATTTCACCACGTAGATCTTTATTAATTAAATATGCTAATAATGTAATTGCTAGAGGTGAAGATTTAGATAATGAAGCGGTTAAAGAATTAACAGATGCTGCTAATGAAATTAGAGTAAATATTCAAAATAGTTCTCTTTCTGCATTAATTCCTGATTTAGATAATTTTGAATTCGATGAAAATTCAGAATTAGGTAAAGCTTTAATTGATCGTGGATATAAAGACTATTTAAACATTCATGAAATTCTTAAATACAATAAACGTAAAATGAATACGTTTTTGGACAAGTTGAATGAGTTTCAGATAAATCTATGAGGTAAAACAGGTCCTATTTCATTCTTTAAACTATTAAGAGATAATTATGATTTATTTGATAATATTGTAGCACCGTCTCAATTTATTAGAAATAATGTTCAAATTGATCAATTAAATAAAGCTTTATCTACAATAACTGCTGTACGTTCTGTAATTTCAGCAATGACTTCTACAGAAGTAGGATTAGGTGGTGATTTGTATGGTTATAATGTTTCATTAAATATGGCTGCTGAAAAGTTCGAAGAAGTTAGTGGAAAATTTGGATTGGTTGATAGTACGTCAGCTAAGATCATAAATGATGATTTAACTTTCATTTCAGATAAATTAAACTATTTTAAAACTCTTGCAGAAAGAAACTCTGGATCTTTAATTGAAGAACATAATTTAATCAAAACAGCATTAGTTAGTTCTATTTTAAAAAGAATGACTGATGGTTCTGAAATTTCAGCAGGTAAACTAACTGTGAATGGAAGAACTTTAATAAATCAAGATGATCTTGATGCTATTAATAAAATAGTTTTAGCTGAAAGTAAACTTGCTGAATTTGAACATAGAATTTATACTAATTTTCATAATGCTGAAGGAAACTTGACAGACAAATTAGATGAAGTTTTTGCTCCGTTTAAAGGCAATGATAATTCTGAAAATATTATCAAGTCAATTATTGATGGTAAGGATTCTAATCTGACAAAGGATTTGACTCAACTTGAGAAAAAAGATTGATATTTTTATTTACATTCTGTACTGGCTCTTAGTAGTAAAGATTTTTATCTAAACTATAAAAAGTTACTAGAAAATGAAGTATCTTTGTCGGAAGTAAAAGCTCCATTTTTTGTACAACAATTTGTACAAAGACAAGAACAAGCTTATTTTAATGGTAGATTAGGAAAAGATATAATGGCTCATTCTATAGAGTTTGTACAACCTAGTATTGATACTTTAAAGAATTCTATACTTGCTGATGCAAAAGATGCAGATACTACAATTACTGAAAAAGAAGCCTATAAACAAGCTATTGATCAATCTAGAAGTTTCTCTATTGGATATGTATTTAATGTTCTTGGCTCTGCTGGAACAGGTAAAACTACAATTTTAGGAAACTTTCCTTTAAGAATGATAATTGATTCTAAAGTTCCGAGTGAAAATATTTCTATTCATGCTTTAGCACCAACACCTAAAACACTTACTGGATTAAAAGAGAATTTAAAGAATCAGGTATCTGTTGAAATAAAAGAAGACTTAATTAAAGACTACATTAAAACAATGATTGGTTCTAAGTATGATGAATACATGGAACAATTAAATTTAATAGAACAAGATAAATATGATGATTTAAATCCTGAGATTTTTATAAAAGGTGAAGGAGATGGTGCAGTTGCTATAAATGAAAAATGGTTAGATTCTGTATTCTTAGGTCATAATATTGAAGGTTCTAAAATTGTAATGATTGATGAGATGAGTCAATTATCTACACTTGAATGGCAAATGTTTAATTATCTAGCTAAAAACAATAACTACTATGTTATTGCAATGGGTGATAATTTACAAAATGGAAGTAAAATTGGTACTACATCATTTTCTACACAGAATATATCTACTCCTAGATCTATTAAACTTAAAAGTACAATTAGATCTAAGAATGTACACCATAATGATAATTGTATTCTTATGGAGAATTTTACAGATGCTATTTATAGAGATTCATATTTGAAAGAACCTATTAAATATAGACCTACTTTAGTTTATTATGATAAAACATTTTTAAATGGAGATAAGTTTGTAGATAATCTTACAAAAGCTGATCTTTTAAAATTAGATACTTCTAAAGAAATTGTGTTCTTAACTGATAGTGGTAAATTATCTGATTCAACACAATCTTTAATTACAAGTACTTTAGGTATTCAATCTGCTGACATTAAAGTTTATTCTAAAAATGTACAAGGTGAAGAATTTGATCAAGTAGTAATTCTTGATCCAATTAAAATATCTGATTCTGATTTTGATACTATACGTAGTTTATATACTCTTGTTACTAGATCTAAAATTGGAACTTTAATTGTTGGTTCTAAAACTCTATTAGATAATTTTGGAATTAAAACAGAAATGTCATTAAGTACAGAAGAAAAAGTATTTGATAACGATAGAGCTAAAGATTTCTTAACTAAGAGAATTGATGAATTATCAGATATGACAAAGGATTATAAACAATCTGATCCTATAAAACATAAAGATGTTAAAGTTGTAAATGAGAAATTTAATACCGATTGGAAAGAAACTTCAGACCCTGAAATAATTACTCCAATTTCTACTACTGTTCAAACTAAAGATCCTAGTAATATATTAGGATATTCATTCTTTAATAATATTGGAATTCATGATATTTCTAATAACTTAGATAAAATAATTGGATCTGATATTGATATTGATGACTTAATAAAGAATAGTACTGGAACTGATTTAGGTTCAATTCTTAGATTAGTAAATATATCTGATCAAAGTGTTAGAGATGTTGTTGGCGATTATATTAAATGGAAAAATTTAGTATTATTTTCTACAATTGATAACACAATTTATACTAGACCTGATGATTTTAGATTATTTAATAATGATACTAAACAAAAAGATTTAGTAATAAGAAAACTTAAAAGTGGAGAGTATACTGATCCTTATGGTAAACTAGTAAATAGTAATGCTTTAAAAGGTAAAGATATTTATGTTCTTGGAATGAATGTTGAAATTGGTGGTGCAAATCATTTTATAACTCTTTCAGCATTGCCTGATATTTCAAATCCTGCTGTTAAAGCTAATGTTGATTTCGAAAAACTTTCTAAGTTATATGATTTAGCAAGTAAAGGAGATATTACAGTTGATAGTGCTGATATTAAAACATATATGGGAGTTCAAGTTCCAACTATGAATGATGCTCAAAAAGATGCCTTTAAAAAGGATTCTGCTATAACTGTAAAAGATTTAAAAGCTAAATTTCCAGGAGCTTTCATTAGTGAGATTAAAGTATTTAGAGGTCCAAAATATGATGCACATGGTGTATTACAAAATGGAGATTATCTTAAATATATTAAAAAAACAATGGAAGAATACAGACAAACTCCTTATAATACTCAAGGTAAGAATGAAACTAATGATGAATTCACATTAAGAAACTCGGAAGAATATTACAACCGATATGCTTATAGACCTTATGTTACTATTGAATATGTTAAAGGAAATATTAAATATTCTAAATTAGTTGTATTAAATGCTAAAAGTAGAACTTTAAGTGAAGCTTGAACACAAATAACTACAGCTGATACAGAACTTAAAGCTGATAAGAAATTAAAAAATCAAGAACATCTTGCTGACCATGAAACAGATGTAGATGCTAAATATAAAAAATTAGCATTAATGTCTAAATATACTGGATGGAAAGTATTCTATGATTTCTTAAAATCTGAACAAGTTGCTGGTAAAAACATTGATACTATTATTGATGATATGGTTAATCATATTTCTTGGAAAAATTATTTATCTAAGAATGATTTAGAATCATTTCATATTGTAGAAACTTTAATGGATTTAGGGCGATTTATAAACAATGATGCATCAACTCAAAAAACTTTTGATGATTTATTAGAAAATCCTAAATTAAAATCCATAATCGGAAATAGATTTAGAGATGTTATACCTGTTAAAATTCCAAATCCTTTATATGTTATACATAATATAATGACAGAAGGTAAATCTCAATACGAAGATACTGTAACTAGATTTAATAGTTTTGTTCAAACTTATGACAAACCTATCTATTACAATACTGTTATTGATTCTCCTGCTGTTAGTGGTGAATTTGAAGGTAAATTACCAGTATCTACTAATAATAATTATGAAATGCAATATCCTGTTGAACCTAATCAAATTATGTTAAATATGGATAAAATATTAAGTAAGATTGGTGGAAACGAAGTAAATACTAATAATGTAAAAACTGAACCAACATTAGTTGGAGTAGAAATACCAAATCACATATCATTTGATTTTGAAGGTAATACATTTGGAGTTCCACTTGGTAATTTGTTTGACAAAGCAAAAGATGTTGAAAAAAGTAAAGCTGTAGTAAGCAAAATAATAAATGGATTTATTGATCAAAATTATGATGATTTAGATGTTGAAAATGGAGTGTTAAAGATGGACGGATTAAATATAACTAGTGCCCTAAGTTCATTATTTGAATTAGGTCCTGATAAAAATGTTCAACTTAATAAAAACAATTCATTAATCAAAAATCTAGTATTAAGTGGATTAAATGATAATAACCAATACAATTGTAAATTTTAAATAAAAAATGAGTAAATGTTCACAAAATTTTAAAGCAATAATCAAGAAACTGAATGGTGCCAAGGGGATAGAACCCCTTGGTATTTTCGGTTCTGATTTAGTAGATAATGAAAAATTAAATGAAGAAATATCTGCTGCGTCAGATTTTATATTAAAGGGAATAGAAGAATCTCCTGAAGCACGGGTGTATGATTTCAATTCGTTATATTTATCAATGTCAAAGTTAAACAAACCTAACTTAACTTCTGATAATATTAATGAGATTATATCTCAAGTTAGATATGGACTATCTAAAACATCTGGATCGTTATCAACTAATCCAACTTTAATAGATGCTTCAAATATAGCAAAACTATTAAAACATGATAAATCACTTGAAAATTTTTTAGATTCTGAATTAGAGTACGCTATGTATGCTGTTTCATTCGTTAATAACGATAACAGGGATAACGGATTTAATAACTTTGTAGTATCTGATTTAGCATTGGAACATAATATCTTTGTTTATAAGAATGATATTTGAAAATATCTAACTAAAGTTTCAGGAGTAACTGAAGTAAAAGATTCTAATCTGTATAATACAGATAAAGATTCTACTGGATCTCGTGCATTTAGATTGAATCCTGATTTATTTTTTCCAGATACAGATGGTAAAACACCATATTCTAAAGTATTAGAATCAGTAACAACTAAATTTGAAGCTTTAGATAAATATAGTATTGATACTAAAGGTATTTCAACTACATCAGGATATATAAGAATGTTGATTCTTACAAATTTTGATAAATTAATGTCAGAAAAACATGGAGATGTAATAAATGTAAATCCGGATGGGATGAATACATATGCACCTCCTTCTAATAGTGAATTTAAATATACATTAAAATTTAAAGGAGCATCTACTTCAACATGAGCTTCTGATTCAATAGAAGGAACTGATGTATCACATCATACTTCAAGTTTATTTAAATTACTTTCTAATATCATCCCATTCAAACAACACAATGTAATTGAAGAATCTGAAGAATCAAATGGAGATAAAACTTCAGGATATTTATTTGGAAATAATCGTATTACATTAGGAACAACTAGTGTTAATGTTATTGGAGCAGTAATGAATTCATTACCTCAAGACTTAACACTTAATATTAAAGGTTCAAAACTAACAGTTGATGAAGCATTTGAAAGACATGAACGTGATAATAACGATATACCATTCAGAACAATATTAAAAGCTTTAGTAAATGAATCTGATAAATATGATGATTTAAGTATCATTAAAAATTATATGTATAGTATTCATGATTTCTTATATCATAGAGATACTGGAGTTGTGGGATTATTTAATGAATGGAAAGCAACTAATATCGGTATATCTGATAAACCAATTGATATTGAACAAATATTAATTCACGCTATAAGAAATACAGTTAAAAATACATATAGATCGGAAGATGTAGAAGGAAATGGTACAACTGTTGACAATCTACATATGGATACTAAAGTAGGTGTGGATTTCAAACAACTTGTAAATAATACAGTTTCTTATAAGCAAAAACTTAAAACAGATTCTACTATATTTAGAGATGCTGATTTTTCTACTTATGGTGGAGTATTTGCATTTATTGATAAATATGCTGATATACAGTTATCTAAAGAAAGTAAAGAATCATTTTTAGGTTCTACTAAATCTGAATCAGATCCATTAACAGCTAATACTAGAAAATCATTAGAAAATCTTTTAATGAAAGATATTAAAGTTATGAATGAAGATGTCTCTTTAGCTGATAGAGTATTAACTAATGATGAAATTATAGCTAAACTACAAGAAGATAATGTATCTAAAGAATTTGACTTTAAAAAGTTATTTAAATTAAGACATCAAGAAGAAAAATATAACGTTGTAACACAAGTTAAAAGTTCGGAAGGTGATTCATGACCAACTATGTCAATTGCTTATGTTGGAGCATTAACTGGAAGATTATTAGCTAAAGCAAATGCTAATACTTTCTTTAAACAAAATCCTAATCTAATAAAAGGTACTGCTATTATAAGTGAAGTAGTTGGTAAAAATGAAGCTAAATCAATTGATGAATTAAATTCAAAAGATTTATTTAAACTTGCATTTACTAGAAATTTCTTAATGTCAAGTATTAATGAAGATAGAATGTTTATTCAACCTTGGAATTTTTCTGATAAAGGTAAGATATTAGCTTTAGAAATTAATTCAAATGTTACAGATAACTTAGGTGGAACACTAGCTAAATTATCAAGTGATGAATTAAAATCTCACTTTAAACAAAATCAATTACAATATTATACATCAGTTATAAATAATATTCATGCTGATTTATTATTGATTGATAATTCATCTTCATTATCTACAGTACGTGATCCTAAAGATAAAATTAGTCAAATTGAAGAATTCTTTGAAAAAAATACTAGTGTTAAAGCTATTGAAAAATTAACAAGATCTTATACACATAATCATAGTAATGATGATAATTTTAGAAATCCTGAAATAGTTAGAGATTTACATTATTCTGAATATTCAGTTGATGGTAAAAAGGCTTTGAAAATTAATCAAGCTCTTAAAACTAATTTCATGATATTTAATGATCAATCATTATTTAATGAATGGAGTAAAAATATGGAAGGAAGTTTAGCTTCTTGAACATTAGAAAATACACATATTTCTCCAAAAGAAATCAAATTAAATACTAAATTCGAAGGAACTTATCATGTTAAATCTGAACACATTGCTGAACAAATAGCTAAACATTTTAATATAGATGTTGATGATATTTTTGATTATAATATGGAAGATGGTAAAAGAATATCAGTTAGTAATCTTAAATTGAATAATGCTGATGGTACTGAACTATCTGAATTAGGTAGAAAATATATGTGGTCTAGAAATTTAATATTAAGTCAATATGAAAATCTTTCTACTAAAGGTGCATATATTCATCCATTTAAAAAGAGTTTTATTGAAATCAATACTAAAGAATCAGGATGATTTAATGATTGGAGATTAGAAGAAAAAGAAAGAACTACAGGTTTTACAAAACGTATGGTAATTACTGGAGCTAGTATGACAATATTTAATAAAGGTCCTCAAGGAATTGAACCTCAAATTAAATTAGCAATATTTAAAGATCCAGAAGCTCAAGTATTTAATCAAGTTGGTGCATCAGATGATCAAAAAGTATTTGATGGTGGTATTCCTGCTAACCCTTTCTTTGTTGCTCAATCTATATCTGCTCAACCTGGTAAAGGTTTAAACGGAACTCAAAAACCAATTGGTACTTCTATTCACAATGGACATAGTACTTTTTTGAAATGTGCTACATTTGGAATGACTAATGAAAATATTAGAACTAGTATCAATTCTCCTTATAATCAAAGAGAATGGATGAAGAAAATGAATCATTTTGATATATTCAAAGATTCTGATCATGATAATATATTTACATCTCTTACAGGAGAAGCTTTAAGTATTGATCTTGATAATTTATATATTCCAATTAACGGAGAATTTAGACAAGTTATTTCTATTAAAAAAGCTGATGGTAAAGGTAAAACAAGTTATGAATTAAGTTACGCTAATGCAAATGGAGATATTGAAATTCAACCATTAAAAATTAAAAACTTATTTGATTTATGAGAAGCCTTTGGTGGAGCATTTTCATCTAAAAAGATTACTAAACTTTTAAATGGTAGAACGATTGAAAAAATTGTTCAAACTGAACAATCAATTCAAATAGTAAATGAAATCATTAAAAAGCATGCTTTAAATGGAGGATTGAAATTAAAAGATAAAATGATTGCAATGTTTTTACCTGAATCTGCTGTTAAAAATGGTGCAACTAATATCAATCATACTGATGTTTTACATCATACTAATAAGTCAAAACCTAATTGGTTTAACTTTGATACATCATTTTTTGGAATTCAATTAGATGCTGGTCACACTTCTGATGAATCATCTGTATCTGAAATTACACAAGTACTTTCTGCTGCATCTGAAAACAATGCAGCTCCTGAGTTATTTAATGATTTATATAATGGAATTGGATCAATAATTGATAATACTTTAAAACAATTCCAAAAGTTAGGTGGAGAAGATAAACTGAAACAACTGACTAAATTATTTGTAAAAAGTTTAGAGAATAGTTCACAAATAAATAACAGTAAAATTATTGTTGATTCTTTATATAAAAATGTTGAAGCTACTTTAAATCCTGCTGATTCTGATTTTATACCTTATGGTAATAAAACAATTTATAAACAATTTGTTTCATCAATAATTTCTAAAATAAATACGGATTATATTCGTCGTAAATTTAGGGGTGCTGCGATGGTTTTAAATCCATCTCAGGGCATTATGAAGATTTATGAGAACAATGTTGGCAAGACATATATAATGGATGATATCCTTAGTAAATTTGATAAACTTTCTGATGAACTTAAAGCATCATTTGTTCCAATTGGTGATACTGAATATGATAAATTAAAATCTAAGATTGATCATGTTTTAAATTTTTCTGATGAATTCAAACCTAAACCTGTATTATTAAATGAAATCAATCCTTTAGATACAATACGAATTATTTTTACAGATAATAATGCTGTTGAAATTGGAGGAGTTGAATATAATAAATCTAACAATATAATTAATCTTGATAGAATTGAAAATTATTATAACTTTAAGAATTTATTTGAAAATAGTCAATATGAATTTGAAAAAATATATGGACTTACTAGAGATTTAAAACCTGTTGAAATTACTTATAATGTTAATGGACTACGTCAAAACTCATTTGATTTAGAAGCAGTTCAACTTAAATGAAATTTTGAACAAGCTATAAAGGTTTGGAAGAAAACTGGAGTATTTGCTCCACATCCACAAGTATTGAATTTCATTGATTATTTATCAAAGAATGATGAACGTTTTAAATCAATACATAGTATGATGCCATTAGATACTCATGAAACTCATAAAGATTACATGAGAGATTATTATGAATTTATTGGTAAATATTTGCAAAAATGAGTTAATAGATCATATACTTTATTAGAAAAAGGTGTTATTTTTAAAAGAACATCTGACGCTACAACAGCTAATCCTTTTGATGAAATATTTAAATATAAATCAGGTGGTTCTGAAAAGAATGATACATTTGCTTATGGTATTGATCCAGAAGCTGAATATCTTAGTACAGATATAATTAGTGATTATGTACATAAACATGCTGAAAATATTATTCCTAAAGTTTATCAATCTGAATTTTCATTAGAAGAATTTAAACATGCTGATATAACTCCGAATTTCTTTGGAAATATTATCAATAATGCATTAAATGTTCCTAGAAAATTAGAACGTGATGTATTTTTATCTGACTCAAAGACTGGAAAGAAATTAGGTATTATTATAAATTCTGATAATAGATATACAATTGACAATGATGTTTTAAAAAGAAAAGATACTCAAATTGGAGAATCATTTTTTGTTAACGAATCTACTGAAAATTTTAATGGAAAGGATGTAAGAGTTCGTAAAGATATGCAAGGTAAAAAGATGTATAATCTTCCAGAAGGTAGTAAATTATTTAAAGATAAATCAAATAATGAAATGTTAGTTGTTAATTCTTTAGAAGATTTAAAATCATTTATTAGTGGTAGTAAAAACAAATTTGATCTAATTGATGTAAATGATTTTATGAACATTAATAAAAATATTGTATCTGATGATAATCTTGATTCTTTATTAGATGTATATAAACTTTTAGTTGATAATACAAATGATGCTGCATCAAGAACTTATTTGAAAAATAAACAAAAGTATTATCTTGAAATGAAAAATGCTGCTAAAACAGCAGGTTTATCTCAAGATTCTAAAACAAAAGATATTAGTAGTTATCTTTGAGATACTGGTGGATATCGTGATAAATTAAGAGAAAGTAGAGCTAAAGACAGTTATGTGTTTAACTTGAAAAATACTATGTTTAATTCATGGAAAATGTCTAATCTATCATTAAGTGCTCGTATTCCTGCACAAGCTTATCAATCATTTATGTCTATGAATACTGTAGCATATACTCAAGAACACTTGAATAATGCATTTGTATCTCACTGACAATTATGGTTACAAGGTTCTGACTTTGATATTGATAAAGTTTATATGATGATGTATGATTATAGAAATGGTTCTTTTGAAAAATGATCACCATTCTTTGATTTCTCATCTGATGATAACGTTAGAGATTCTTTAAGACTTCCTGCACCTAATGGAAAGGAATATACTAGAGGAAAGTTTGAAGGCGAAACATTTGTTATTCCTACAACCATGAATCCATTTAGATTAAAAGAAAGAGCTGATATTTATAACTATTTGAAAGATCATCCTGAAATTAAATATATTGATAGTGAAAATGATTTAATTGCTGATAAATTTATTAAACAATTATCTAAACATAATAAATACAATAATGAAAATGGATTTAAAAACTTTGTAGTTAATAAGTTAATTGCATTAAGTACTAGTCCTAGAAATCAAGTTGCATCTTATTCTCCAATCTCATTTGGTAAGTATACAGAAATTGGTAAGAAAATTGATGGTTCTTATGCTTTAAGTAATTATGATGGTCATACAACATTCTTACAACAAGAACAAAATGCTGTAGGTAAAAAAGTAATTGGAGCTGCTGCTACAGGACTTAAAGATTATTTTGCTTTAGTTACATATTATTCTAATTATTATAATGGTGAAGTAACATCAGAAGATAATGAATTCTTTAGTAGAAACTTTCATATTTTAGGTAAGAACTACAATCTTAAAAAGATTGGAGGATTAAACTTAACAGAAAAAGCAACTAAAACTTTAGAAGATATTGTATATAAAAATCTTAAAGAAGTTAATCTAACTAAGAAAGATGGATCTTTATTTAACGATGAAGAGAAATTAGAGTTATCTAAAGTTCTTGATGAAAATGATCCGGCTTTAAATATATCTGCTTTATTATCTCTTGCAACTGATAATGCTAAAGAGTTAATGTTAGCTAAAATTAATGCTGGTATAGATTTTGCTTCAATGCATATTTATATGTTAGTATTAGGAATGGATGAAGCACTTATTGGTAAATTTATGACTAGTGATGATGCGTTAAAAATTAAAGCTGCTTTACAAGAAGACTTCTTTAAATCTGGTAAAAGTTCATCAATTGATGCACAATTAGGAAAACTTAATCCTGCTAAAGCTGGAATTAATAAAGCTTATTTTGATGAGTTTATTAAAATTTATAACTATTCTAAAGAACTTAAAACTTTGGGTGGATTACTATCTGCTAATCAAGGTATTAAAGCTTCTGAAATTGATATATATAATATTGTTAGAAAAATTAATTCAGTTGTTACATCTCAACAAAATACAATATTTGAAGAAGTTAAAACGGATTTAAATAATGTTAAAAAACAATGAAATGAAGCATCTTCATCTGAACAAACTTTAATACTTAAAGAATTTAATAAAACTTTATTACCTGAGTTAGTTAGAATAATTAAAACTGACAAACCTCATTTATCAGAAGGTTATATTAAAGGAAGATTATCTGATGCTGTATTAGCTGGAATTGTATTTGGTGGAGTTGATATCAATCGTTATTACGAAAGTATGGATCATCCTATTACAACAGAACCAAGATATTTTGAAGCTGTTACAGGTTATTATAATTTATTGAAATATACATTCAATGTATTAGATGTTGTAAATAAGTTACCTCACTTTAATGGAATGTTGAAATCATTTAATTATAGTGAAAAAACAATGAGAACTGATATTAATAAATATGCTTTCGTTACTGATTTTACTCATGCTTTAGTTGATATAGGTAGAGATAATGGTGAATTAGACCATAAAGATATTGTTAAACAAACAAGAGCAATGTCAAATATCGATAATTCTGTACAACTTAGAGAAAAAGTACTATCTGGAGCAGGTGATGCTTATGATAATTATGTATCACAAGAATGGCTTAAAAATTTAAATTTACAATTAGACATTGTTCAAATCATGAAATACTTAAATATAAAAGAGATGAATATACTCGATCCTGATAAACAAAGGATTAGTACTTCTGAAATTAAATTAAGTACAGATCCTGATACTAAAGAAGAATCTTTAAATACTCCTTATAGAATTATTGATCTTGGAACTGAATTTGGATTAGCACAATACAAATATATTATGGAGAATTATTTAATTAATTCACTTAAATCTAAATTTAAGAGTAATAACTTCTTAAAAGATTATAAGTTTGGAAACAATAAAATATTCAATATGCAACGTCAGATTAAATTCTATGATGATAAATCAAATCATAAAATAATGACTAAGATTCAACATGGTCTCAATTTATTTAATGAAAATCGTGATGATAAATATAATTTAAATATCAAAGTATCTCAGACTGATCCTGGATCAAATAAGTACAATTCTGAGAATATTAGAGCTTTAGATTTACTATATTTGTATAATCATTTAGTCAACGAAGGACGATTTGGTGGAAATAGAGCAACTATATTTTTCTCACAAGATATGGAAAATCCTAACACTTTCTCAAGAAAATTCGTAGAATTCCAAAGGATGATGGACTTAGATAAAAATCTAATCCCAAAATTAATGGATAGAATTAAAACTGATAAAGATTTTAGACATGTATTATATTTACAGATATTTGGAAAGAGAGATTTAGAACAAAAATCTGTAGCTAGATCTCAAGATATGTCTGATATTGAAAATCCAGTTGATATTGTTGATTCTGTTAAGAATAGATATTATACTTTATTAGACTCTTTAGATGAATCTGAAATTGCTAGTGAGGAAAGAAAGAATTTAGAAAAACAAATTTTAAATAGTCTAACATCTATAAATGGTGTATTAGAAACTAAATGTAATAAATAATGAGTTGTGAAATAATACTTAACGTTGGAGGTAAGAAATATAATTTAGGTTCAGTTGAAAAACCTGTTACTGATATTAATGAAATTAAAAAATTATTATCAGGTAGAAGTTTGGATGAACTTAAATCAATTATGGAAATGCTTCCACAATTTGATTCAATTGAGAATATTGAACTTACAAACATTAATGAAAATTCCGTGGGGCTTTACAGCCCTGCGGAGTTGATTAAAGATAAGAATGTAATTAAATTAATGCAAGGACTTAATATTCCTAAACCATCATGGACCTCTAAAATGGTTATTGCTGGAATTGCAAATGAAAACGTAAAAACTCAATTTCATAAAGGTCATATATTTTTAAATCTAAATTATGCTTATGATGAACAAAATAAGATAATGGCTTTAACTGAGTTGGCATTAAATTTATACGATAATGATAATTACATTAAAAACTCTGAAACTCTTAGAACTGGTACTGATGCACAAAGAACTGAGATATTAAATAATATAATTAATCCAGGATTTGGAGATAAATCTAAATTACTTAGTAAATTATTATTTGTTTATAATGAAGCATCTTATAAAAATACTATAGATGTTAACGGTGTATCAGATTTAATAAATACAAGAGATTCAGCTTACACTATAAAATCTAACTTTGAAACTAAAGTATTAAAAGAAAATCGTGATTATTATTATCAACCTGCTGAAAAAACTCTAATTAAAAATCTTAGACAAGGTGATTTAATTGGAGTTAAATTTGGAGATAAAACTATTTATGAAATCTTTTTTGATTATAAAGTAGATACTGATGGTAATAAAGTTATTACTACAATTTCAGGTGGGGATGGATTAACAACACGTAAATCATTACTTAAATCAGATTATATATATTCTAGAAAAGTTGATGATACTACAATTAAACCTGTATACAAATCAAGTAAAACTGAATCTGAATTATCTATAAATAAATTTAGTAAAGTTAAGTGAGGTACTATGCTTGATTTAATTAAATCTGGTAGAGTTAAAGTAAAAGTTGGAAGAAGTAAAACGTATAGAGAAATTTCTGAAATAAATGGTTCTATGTTAACTGTTAATGGAGAACAAGTTCCAGTAAGTGATATTAAAAACTTTTCAATCGGAACAGATGTTGATACAAATACATTTAAAAGTCATACGATTTCAGAAATTGAAAATAATGATGCTTGACAACCTGTACAATTTGGAGTAATGAATGGTGCACACGTTCTTGTTAAAGAAGATGATAAACTTGTTGATGCTATTGTATTAGCTCATGGTACTAGTCAATCTGATGCAGGAGATAAGAAAATTGTATATTATTTAACTAAGAACAATACTGTAAAATATGTTATGGAAAATAGTATTAAATATGTAACTTCTCCAAGTATTGATCATGTTATATCAGCTACTGAAAAGGTTAGTGTTAAACAATCAATTAGTGATGTGTTTAAAACAGATTCAAATGGTAAGATATTAGATAACATGCAAGAAATATTTCTTAGTCCAAAGAAAAATAATCATGGAGCTTTTAAAAATTCAGAATTTTCTATAGAGCAAATTAATAGTCAATCTACAATTAATAAAGATGATTTTATATATGATACTTCAACTGGTAATGTATTAAAAGTACTTGAATCAGCTTATGATCATATTAAAACATCATCTGAGTTTGGAGGAGTTAATCGTTATATTGATGTAGCTACATCAGATTTAAATTTATCAAGATATTTATTATTGAGTAATAAATCACAAAATGAATCTTTTGCTCAAGGTTGAATAATTAAAAACAGATTTAAACTTGGAAACACTCCTAATATAACTAATACTAATAGTCAAGAAGTTAAAGTTTATCAAAGTAAAACAGGTTATGTTTATAGTAGACCTATATCTGAATCTAAATACGAATCATCTGATATAGATATTACACAGAAATATAAAGAGTCTTTAGCTGAACGCTATAAATGAAATTCAATTCCCGATAAACTTTATATGTATGAAGGTAATCCTATTAATGGACAAAAAGGTATATTAAAAGATGATTTTAATACAGTAAAAATTGCATTGGATAATACAAGTTTTGATAAAGTATTTCAATATATAGTCCCAGGTTCTTATTTACTTGTAGAAGGAAACGCTAAACCTTTTATTGTTGAGAAAATGATTGGAGATAAACTATTAGTTTCAGCATATCATTATTCAAATATTCCTAATGTTGGAGACGATAGTAAAATAAATCATGTTAAAGCAGAACGATTTTTTATTGGAGTAGATGCTACTAATATAAAACAATTGTTTTTACCAAAATGAGCAACCGATAATTTTGAAAAAGTTAAAGATGTTGTTACTCAAAGTAATCCTTCTAAGAGTTCATATGTTACTGCTTACAGTAAATCTGATTCAGTTGAAATAGTTAACGCTATGATTGATGTTCTTCAAAATAAATTCGGAGTTCCGATCAATATTATTACAAATGATGATTTAAAAGACTTTACACATTTAGATGTAAATAATTCTGCGGCATTTGTTTATGAAGGTGGAGTTTATGTAAATGTTGATAAAGCTGGAATGGAAGAACCATTACACGAGATTCTACATTTAGTATTAGCTACAATGAAAAGTAATGATTCTGATTCTTATTATAGAATTGTGAATTCAGTACAATATCATCCTATGTTTTCAGAAATATCTAAGAGTTATAATGGAGATATAAATGCTGATAAATTAGAGGAAACTTTTGTTAAATTATTAACAATGACAGTTAAAAGCAATATTAAACCTGATGAATTATTTACTGAGAAAGTATTTAATGAATCTATTAAAAAATCAATATCTGATTTATTAAATTTAGATGCTGATTTAAAATGAGAAGATTCAATAGATTTATTAGGTCAACCAATTGATAGTATAATGACTCAGTTTGGTTCTAAATTAATAGGTGCAGAAGATGGATTAATTGATACTACAAACGCATTTGAAATGTTTAATGTATCAGGAAAGATAAAACAATTAATAAAAAATGATCAACTGATACAAGATTGCAGTTATTAAAATAAAATAAAATGGATAAATGTAAATACTATTTAAATATAGACGGATTTAATGCAACTTTTAATTCGGATAAAGAACTAACAGATTTTGTTAAGAACAATCTGGATAAAGAAGTGGGTGTAAAACACAGTAGATCTGAAGATACACTAACCCAATCTTTACAAGACTTAACTTTAAATGTGTTAGAAGATAATACAGCAAAATCAAATATCGATCCTAAAGTATCTGATGGATTAACACCTTATAGTTTTATAAAACTTACACATAATATAAACGGGGAAGAGAAATTACTCTCCCCCGAATTTATTGAAGCAAATTTTAAAAAGAATCAATTAGCTTTATTAAAAGTTAAATATCCTAATGAATCTGCTGCTGTTCTAATGGCAAGAGTTAATTTAAATTTATCTCTTGATAATAGAATGATGGAAATGAGTAAAATTGGTTCTAATCTTGTAAGATTGGCTTTATCTGATGCTGGTAAATTATATAAGGATAAAGATATTGATATGTATTTAGAGAATCTTATGAAAGAGATTCATAATTATAATCAATTTGCATCTAAAGAATTTGATAAATTAGATGGAACGTCTAACTTTGAGAAAAAAGAATTTAATTTAGACAATTACAAAATAGCGATTGCTACACTTAAAAATGATTTAATTGTTTGAGGTAGAAAAATGCAATCGTCTAATAGTATTATTAAAATAGGTCAATCTGTAAACAGTACTGCTAATCATATGAATGGAAATATTCATGTATTAGAAATTGATGATAAAGGAATTCCTAATTTATATGAAATTAAAGTTTCAAGAAATAAATATTCTGATTGGGATTCATCTAAGAAATTAGAAACTGATTATATTTTAGGAATAAAACGTCAGTTGTTAGATAGTTATGTTGATACAGCTCAATCTTCTTTAAATATACTACAATTAATTGTTCCTAAAAAAGGTAATAATATTGAAATAAATCCTAACGCTATTACATTAGAAGAAATTTCAGACAGATCAAATTCATCATCAGGATTAGAATATAATTCAGGTAATATGAGTAATGATTTAAGAACTCTTATTCCTTCTAAAATCAAAAGGGATCATTTATCTACTACTGATTTAGATTCTGAAATTGTTGATACTTGTAAGATTGCATTTCCTGCTTATGATTATAAAACTAAAACAAAAGGTAAATCTGTTGAAAATTTAGTTAAAGAGGCTATTGCTCGTTCAGAAGGTCAAGCTAAGATTTATATTGTAAATAATTTAAATACTGAAAGGATTGAAGAAGATAAAACTAAACTAGGTTGGGAAGAAAGATTTCAAGCTAAAGTTGAAGATTATGTAACAAAATGGACTAATGCTAAAGATAGTAAAATGAATGACCTTGTTAAGTCATTTAAAGCTGCTAAAAATAAAGAACATGGAATTCTTATTAATGGTAAGGAAGCTCCAATTCAAATGCAAAGAGTACTTAATAAATATTTAACACCTGAATGGGAAATAGTAAATGATGAAAATTCAATTCCTGAATTATCTCATGCTGGTGTATTATTATTTAGAAACATTAATACTCGAAGTGTAGAAGCTATTGCAATTACTATTAATGCTTTAGATCAAGTTAATGAATTTACTAGAGGTAATACTATTTTAGGTAAATTTAAACCTAATAAATCATTAGCTAATGATAGTAGAATACTTACAGCAAGTACAGCTAATATTGAAATAATGAAAGCTTTGACAGTATTAAATGCTTTAACTGATAACTTAAAAGGTTCAACAATTAATAATGTATCTGTATATAACTGATTCAGTGATAAAGCGGATTTTATTCCAATTGATAAAGCTATTCATAATTTTAATTTATTAGGTGATGAAATTGTAAAAGTTAAATCTGATTTTAAAAACAATTTTAAAACAGGAAATTTAAAAGCATCTGATATGATGAAAACCATATGAGGTGAAATTTTATCTAAAGCTGGTAATATTGATAATTCTGCGTTAAAAACAACAATTGCTTCATATCGTCAAGATGATGAAGAAATGTCTACAGCTAATGATAAATTACAATGGTTTTTAAAGTTTAGAAATGAACTTCTTGATAAATATGGAAACAGTCTTCAAAATAAAGACCAAACTGAAATTCAAGATTTCTCAGACCCTTTGAATTATATATACTATCTTGTATCATTAGGTGTATCATATTACACTAATTTAAATGATACATTTGATTATGCAACTCCTAGATATGGAATTAGAATTGGTGATGCTACTGATTGAATTAGAACTATGGTTATGGGAACATCTCCAGAATATGATAAGAATGGTAATAAGATTGTAGGTTTATTTCAAGGTCAACATTTCAATACTGCCGATGCTCTACAATCACAAGCTATGACTCGTTTACACGGTATGATTACCATTGCACATAACAAAATTGCTTCTGAATTTAATAAAGAATCTGCTTCAATTGTAAGTGCAACTAATAAATACTATGAAGCAATAGGTCGTTCTACTCTTCAAAAAATAATTATTGGAGATGCTGATCAATATCACAAAGTTTTCTTTGAACAACATAATGGTGTTATTGATAATGATTTTAGATTTAAAAATCCATGAGATCTTAAATCTAATCTTGATAATCCTCAAAGAGCTTATTTAGAAACAGTAGTATTCAATATGTTTAAATATAGTCCTATAAATAAATACAATATTGAAACATTAGAAGAATTTAAAAAGCACGAAAACTTTAGTGAATGAACATCTATTGGATCTGATTTATTTAAAGCTCCACTTGTTAAGAAAATGAGTTTAAGTAAATGAAAATCAATTACTACAGATGGTTTTAGAAAAACTGTTGGTAAATTCTGAGATGATACTAAAGGTTTATTAGATCCTAGAGATATTACAGAAGAACAACGTGTTGAATCTTATGAATCAGTTAATGGATTTAAACGTATGTATAATCAATTTAAAAATACTAATGACAATTATAGATTAAGTTTAATTGAAAAATATGGAGTAAATGCTTTTGAAGTAAACTTAGATGTTATTGGTTTAAAATATGCTTTTGAAAATATTAGAGAAAAACACTTTAATACAGTACTTCCTAATATACATTCTGCATTAACAGTAATGAAGTTTCACGGATGAAGTTCAGGAAAGACTAAAGAACTTACAGAAGCTCTTGAAGATTTCTTTAATCAAATGAAAACTGCTGTATATGGTCAATCGTTAGTAGCTGATAAAGAAGGTGCAGAAGCATTAGCTGTTATTAAAAAGGTACAAAAAATATCGAGTTTAATGGCAATTTCATTAAGACCTGCATTATTAATTAAAGAGTTACTTGTTGGAACAGTTAAGAATACATCTTATGCATGAAGTAAAATTTATGGAGATGATAGTTTTAATGGAGATCATCTTGCAAAAGCTTATAAATTAGTATTAGATCCTAATAAAGAAACATATGCTTTAAATGAAGCTATTAACTTAGAAATGCGTTTTGCTAATCAAGATTTAAATCACATTGTTGATAGAAAGAAAGTTGATAAATTCGGATTTAACTTCTTGGGTGAAAATATGTATTGATTCAATACTGCACCAGATTATGTAAATCGACTATCCTTATTATTTGCAAAAATGATTCATGATGGTTGTTATGATGCACATAGTTTAAATTCAGAAGGACAACTACAATATGATCCTTCTAAAGATAAAAGATATGCTCATTATTTTAAAAATCGCGAAGCTAATGGATATCAATATAATGCATCTGATGAATTATACAATAAACAACGTAGTTTGTATTTAACTATAATTGACGAGTTTAATGGTGAGAATTCTTCGTTTGGTGAAAAACTTTTAACTGAAAAAGATAATATTCCATCAGCATACACATCTAAAGAACGTGGTAGTATTAAGAATTTTTCTGATATGGCTTATGGATTTTATGATCAAGATATGTCACCTTTGATTAAACATACTGCAATGGGTATTATTTTTGGACAATTCTTAACATTCTGACCATCTAAAGTTAAATATTATTTTGGTAAACCTGATCAAAAATCTCCTAGAGGTTATATGGGTCAAAAGTTTACAATTGATGATAATGGAAATAAAATTCTATATTATCAAAAAATGACTACTGATGAAAATGGTAAACCTGTAATTGATGAACAAGGTAATTATGAAATGCAAGAAGTAACTAAAGATCAATTAGGTTCTAAAGATCCTATTATTCCTGCTAATGCTTGAATTGGTTCTCCTAGTGAAGGTTTAATGTATTCATTAGGTTTAACTATTAGAGCTCTTGCTACTGGTGATTTAAAGAATACTGATCCTCAAAGATTAGCTAATGCTAAAGTTGCGTTACATGATTTATTAATCGCTATGATGATGATTTGATTAGGACATATATTAATGTCTAAAGGAGAAGATGGTATGAAACCAATGAAAGAAATGTCTCAATACGAACAACTAGCTACTAAAGTAGGTATGAAGAGTTTTGGGGAGTTTGATCCATTTGGTGGTGTATTTGGAGCATTAAGTTGAGAACCAGCTTTTGCTTCAATTATGACTAATACTATGACCGATTTTAAGAGTGTACTTGCAGGTAAATCTGATTTAGTTACGTTTTTAAGAGGTAATTGAAATATGATGGAAATCTTACCAACTGTTGATAGAAAGTAAAAAAAAATCCCCTAACCGTTAAGGCTAGGGGATTTTCTTGTTTTATTTAGTTGTGTAAAAAGTATTAGCGTAAGATTCACGTTCTTTATTATATTTCTTCATACGTTCATATTTATTAGCAAATGCATAAGCTGCTTCTGCTGGAGATTTAGCTTGTAATATAGCTGCTTTTGCATGCTTTTGTGTATTATTTAATTCTCAATTAATAAACTCTAATTGATCTTGTGCTGTAGATGAATGTACATCTTTACCCATAATGCGTTTAAAATCCGCTTGTCTTGGTCCTTCTCATTGAGCTAAACCAAATCCTGGACCGCCATTATTTTGAGGTCGCATATGATTTAAACCTGATTCTGCATATAGATTACCAGTAATACCAGAAGCTACTTCTTTAGTATAACCTTTACCCATAAAGAATTTAATTGCTTCTTTAGCTTTTTGAGAAACAGATACTTTTGGTGTAAAAACAGAAGCATTAACATTAATATCATTTAATGCTTTTTCAGGAGTAGACATTGGAACTTTAGTTAATTTATTAACTAATAACGCAGCTATATCGGTATCTTTACTAGGTGTAGAGATATTAGGAATTGATTGTGTAGTAGTAGCTTGATCTAAAAATTTAGTCATAAAAGGATTGTCTGGAACAAGTCCATTATCTTGATA
>Ga0302288_1000490_pt1 | contig 31765 bp, 27 predicted proteins | sample III_Fen_N1_1_FD_194549 | JGI IMG/M metagenome (GOLD analysis project Ga0302288, IMG submission 194549) | Peat permafrost microbial communities from Stordalen Mire near Abisko, Sweden - III_Fen_N1_1 | ecosystem: Environmental > Terrestrial > Soil > Wetlands > Permafrost | place: Sweden: Abisko...
TTTGTTGCTCCAAGATAAAACGAGTAGTTTGCAAGCGACTTTGATGCTGCAATTTCGTTTCGTTCTTTCAGTAAATCGATGGTTGTTGTTTGTGGTTTAACGTTTGGCATATCCATGAACGACGTAACACCACCAGCAACTGCAGCTTTCGATTCAGTATATAAATCGCCTTTATGAGTTAATCCTGGATCACGAAAATGAACTTGATCGTCGATAACTCCTGGAATAAGAAGTTTGCCTTTTATGTCAATGTTTATTGTATTTGCATATTGAGCTGGAATAGTGCCCTCGAAAACTATTTCGATTAGTTCGCCGTTTATGACAATTCCACCAGTAAATGTTTTTCCTTCATTTACAATCAAAGCATTGAATAGGACAGTTTTGCTCATTACGATACTTTATTATATTTCTTAAACCAGCTTTGAATTTTTAATTTCATAACACCAAAAATTGCTTCTTTAACGATGCCTTTACTCATTTTCGAAGTTCCTTCTGTTCTGTCAACAAAAATAATTGACACTTCTTTAACATTAAAACCTAGCTTCCAAGTATTGAATTTCATTTCGATTTGGAATGCATAACCTTTGAATTGAATTTTATCTAGGTCAAGTGTTTCAAGGACTTTCCTTCTGTAACATTTAAAACCTGCTGTGGTATCGTAAACTGGCATTCCAGTTACAAAACGAACGTATTTTGATGCGTAATACGAAAGTAATAAACGTCCCATTGGCCAGTTTACAACGTTTACGCCTGTTACATAACGTGAACCTATAGCTAAATCGGCTCCATCTTTGTCGCAAGCAGAAAGGAGTCGAGGTAAATCTTCTGGATTATGCGAGAAATCGGCATCCATCTCAAAAATGTAGTCGTATTTATTCTCAATTCCCCATTTAAAACCAGCAATATAGGCAGTTCCCAAACCTAGTTTACCTTTACGTTCTATAACGAAAATTCTGGTAGGAAATTCTGTCATCAATCGTTTTACAATATCAGCAGTTCCATCTGGTGAACCATCTTCAATAACTAGAATATGGAATTCAGGCTCTAGAGAAAGCGTTTTTTGGATAATTTTTTCGATGTTTTCCTTCTCGTTGTACGTTGGAATGATTACTATATTCTTAGACACAATGGGTGCTTTTGAGATGATTAAAATATTCTTAATTATAGGCAAATGTAAAGAAATTAATTGTCCGATACAAACGTGATTTTATGGGTATTGTTGTGGTATATCTTTACCTACTAATGTGTTTATAAATGCTGAGATTAAAGTTTTGCATAATACCTCCTTCATTTTGGTTTAATATTATTACTTTTGTGGGCTATTATAAAATGAAATTTAACAAGAGATGAAAGTAATAGATATTTTAAAATCATCACAAAAAACATTATTCTCATTCGAGATTTTACCTCCAATGAAAGGAAAAGGACTCGATACAGTTTGTTCTTTTATCGATCCGTTGATGGAGTTTAAACCTTCGTTTATTAATATCACATCGCATCGCGAGCAAATCGATCAAAATAATAATAGAGTTCGCTTACGTCCTGGAACTGTTGCGATAAGTGCCTCGATTCAACATAAATACGATATCGAAGTTGTTCCTCATATTCTTTGCGGAGGATTTACTCGCAAAGAAACCGAATACGTTTTAATTGATTTAAATTTCCTTGGAATTCAAAATATCTTGGCTTTACGTGGCGATCAAATGAAAATTGAAACCCAATATAAACCAGAACCTGATGGTAATGAATTTGCATCGCAATTGGTTACCCAAGCAATGGAAATGAATAAAGGTAAATATCTTGACGATGCTGAACCTCAAACTTCGGCAATGACAAATTTTTGTTGTGGTGTTGCTGGCTATCCCGAAAAACATTCGGATGCTGTAAGTTTTGCTGTTGATATGCAAAATCTTAAAAAGAAGGTAGATGCAGGAGCTGAATATATTATTACTCAAATGTTTTTCGATAATAAAGTGTATTTCGATTTTGTTCGTAAATGTCGTGAAGCAGGCATTGATGTTCCTGTAATTCCAGGTATAAAACCATTGGCACAAAAGAATCAAATAGACATTTTGCCAAAATTATTTAGAATCGATTTTCCTCAAGATCTGAAAAATGCAATCAATGCATGTTCTGACGATGATGCTGCACGTCAGGTTGGTACCGAATGGTGCGTAATGCAAGCAAAAGAATTACAAAAACACAATGTTCCTTCTATTCATTTGTTTACTTATGGTATAGTGAAACAAGCAGGAGAAGTTTGTAGGCAGTTGTTTTAGAAAAATAAATTAATTCACTGGCAGTTTTTAGGCTGTCAGAACAAATTACCATGTCAGAGTTTGTAAACTCTGTTTGTGGTTAACTCTATATATAAATCATGGTTTCAGTTACTAATCTCACCGTACAATTCGGTGGGAAAGATCTTTTCAAAGATGTTTCATTTCTCGTAAATTCTCGCGACCGAATAGGTTTAGTTGGTAAAAACGGTGCGGGAAAATCAACCCTTCTCAAAATTTTAGTGGGATTGGTGCAAAAAGAAAGTGGTTCAATTGCAGTTCCTAATCATATTAAACTTGGGTATCTTCCACAAGAATTAAAAGTAAGCGATTCGCGAACAGTGTTCGAGGAGGCTCTAACTGCATTCTCAGAACATAACGATCTGGAAACTGAACTTGCCGAAGTACAAAAAGAATTGGAAGTTCGCACTGACTACGAAACCGATAGTTATGCCGAACTTATTGATCTTATAACCGATCTTAACGATAAACTACAAATGCTTGGTAGCTCAAACCGAGATGCTGAAGTTGAAATGACATTGTTGGGATTAGGATTTAAAAGAAGCGACTTCACTCGTCCAACATCGCAGTTTAGTGGTGGTTGGCGTATGCGTGTGGAATTGGCAAAGATTCTTTTGAAACGTCCTAATGTATTCTTACTCGATGAACCTACCAATCACCTTGATATCGAATCTATTCAATGGCTCGAAGAGTTTTTAAGAAACTATAAAGGTGCAATGGTTCTTATTTCGCATGACCGTCGTTTCTTAGATACCATTACTACAAGAACTATTGAGATTTCTTTAGGCAAGATATATGATTATAAATCTTGCTATTCGCGTTATTTGGAACTTCGTCAAGAGCGTCGTGAAATTCAGATGCAGGCATATACCAATCAGCAAAAAATGATTGCTGATACCGAAGATTTTATTGAACGTTTCCGATATAAAGCAACAAAAGCTGTTCAAGTACAAAGCCGCATCAAGCAACTCGATAAAGTTGAACGTATTGAAGTTGAGGAAGAAGATAAAGCATCAATTAATTTCCATTTTCCAGCAGCCCCACGTTCGGGTCGTGAAGTGGTTGTGGCAACTGATGTGATTAAGACATATGGCGAAAAAGTTGTTTTAAATGGAGTTAATATAAATATCGAACGAGGCGAAAAAGTTGCCTTAGTTGGTAAGAATGGCGAAGGTAAAACCACTTTTATCAAATGTTTGATGAACGAAGTGGAATATCAAGGAACATTGGCTAAGGGACATAATGTTCATATTGGCTATTTCGCTCAAAATCAAGATGAGCTTTTACCTCCCGATAGAACAGTATTTCAAGTATTAGATGATATTGCTGTTGGTGATGTTCGCAAACGTGTTCGCGATATCTTAGGATCTTTCCTTTTCTCTGGCGAAGATGTTGAGAAGAAAGCTCGTGTACTTTCGGGTGGTGAGCGTAACCGTTTAGCAATGTCGAAGCTTTTGCTTGAACCATATAATTTGCTTGTACTCGATGAGCCAACGAATCACTTAGATATTAAATCGAAAGAGATTCTTAAAAATGCTTTGATACAATACGATGGTACCGTAATTCTTGTATCGCATGACCGCGATTTCCTTGAAGGATTGGTTTCGAAAGTATATGAGTTTACCAATAATATTGCCAAAGAACATCTTGGAACTATTCAGGAATTCTTAGATAAAAAGAAGATGGAAAACTTCCGCGAATTGGAAGCAACCAAAAAAGTAGATTCAACTGCTCGTGCCGATAAAAAAGAAGCAAAAGCTATAATTTCAAATGAAGCTAAGCAACTAAAAGATCGCGAAACAAAACGATTGCAAACGGCAATAAAGAAATCGGAAGAAGCTATTCAACGCATTGAAGCTGAAATGGCTCATGTAACCGAAAAAATTAACGATCCAAAACATAGTGTAGAGCAATCGCTATATACCTCATTTTCTCAATTACAAACGCAACTTGAAACGGAAATGGGTGTTTGGGAAAAACTGGCTGAAGAGTTAGATGGATTGTAAAATATTCCCTTAAAATTACTAAAATAAAAAACTCTCAAGATTAATTTCTTGGGAGTTTTTTGTTTTTAGACATGTGAATTATCTTAGAAACGAAGTTTTCTATTGATAAACAAAAACCGAAGAAGGTGGAAAATAGCTTTTCCTTGTTCCCACACTTTTGAGGGACAAAGAAACCTATTTTTCCTCCATCCTCATATTTGCGGGAAACAAGAAAACTAGTTTTCTTGTTTCCTTACTTTTACGAGAAAGGGAAAACCTAGTTTTCAATATTCCTCCATTTTTAGGCAACGATAAAACCTAGTGTTTTATGTGTTGAATTAATAAATTTTAAAAAAGATATTGGATGTTGTTATATGTTAAAAATATTTCTATTTTTGATTCTGAAAAGTTACTTATACAACACTCTAAAAAAGTTTTTATGAAAATAGAAAGTTTCCCTCTATCTAAATTAGCAAATGCAGGACATCTTCAATTTATGATTGATGCTGAAGTTTTGTTTAATAATGCAATATTTAAAAATGAAATTGTAGCAGAATACACAATGTTTTATGCTGCATTAATGGCTGAAACGGAATCACAAATTACCGAATTGGGAAGTTCAATAACCCGCCTTATAGTTGATTCCGACGAATTGCGCGATAATAGATATACTGGTTTTTGTAAAATAGTTGAAGGGAATATCCATCACTTCGATTCATTGATTGCTGAAAGTGCCCGTAAAATATCGCGAATTATCGATCAGTTTGGGAACCCTACCAAATTACCCTATAATGATGAAACTTCGATAATTAATAGTGTAATAACAAATCTAGAATCAAACTTAAAGGATGAAATAAATGTTTTAGGATTAGAACAATGGCTTGTAAATCTTAAAAAAGTAAATGCCGATTTTGCAAAGTTGATGAATGATCGAAGAGATGAATATGCAGGAAGAGTTATTCTGCCTATGAAAAAAGCTCGACCAATAACAGATTCTACATTTAAGAAAATTACCGAACGCATCAACGCATTGTCAATAGTGAAAGGCGAAGAAGCATATATTCCTGTGATACAGAAGCTGAACGAAAGTATTAGTTATTTCCGCAATACAATCGCAGTAAAAGAAGGCAAAGCCAAATCTGGCGAACAGTCTTCGACTTATTTAGCCCAAACAATCTCTAATTAAGGGATTAATACTATAGTTGTTTTGTTTTCATGTTTTTCTCTCTCGTTGGGGACTGTCTTGTTTGGGAGGCAGTCCCTTTTTTGTTTTGATCTTTTCAATTCAATTTTTAATGTTATTATTATACAAATTCACAAACTATTATAGAATAAGCAACGTTATGTGAATATGTTTAATTAATTAAATTGAGTATGAAACAATCTGGAATTTTGTCAGTAGCAATGGTAGCAATAGCTTTGTCAATTTCGACAAGTGTAATGGCACAACAACAAGGTGGACGTCCCGAAAGACCGTCAATGGGTAAAGAAGAACATCCTCGTACTGATTGCAAACGTGAATGTGGAAGAAATGAAATGGAATTTGAACATTTGAAGTTGACAGATGAGCAAAAGACAAAACTTAAAGATTTGAAAATAGCACATCAAAAGGAAACACTTAAACTGCGTAATAAAATGGGAGAGTTACACGCTCATTTACGTACACTTTCAACTGCCGAAGTCGCCGATATGAAAGCAATAAATGCTACAATCGATGAGATAACACAAACACAAAATCAAATGATGAAAAGTCGCGAAGGGTTTAAACAACAAATTCGTGGAATGTTAACCGATGAACAACGATTACAATTCGATATGCAAAAACATCATCCTTGGTCGTATGCATAGTGGTCGTATGGGTATAACAGAAGGTGCTGAAATGCATGAATAAATACTTTATTATTAAAAAATGAAAGCCCGGTTTACATAATATAAACCGGGCTTTTAATTTTTTGAGACTTTTAACAATTAAAAGTAGAAATTCAAATTAAGGCTTCCACCAAGATTAGATATTCCTAAATTAAATGCTTTATTGTTTTTCGATTGAATAGTTTGAGAATCTACATCTTTAGTTACTGTATTATAATATTCCCAAGTACTCGATTCTTTACTAATAGTGCTATATTGTAATCCCCAGTAGAATTCACCACCAATAGACATTTTTGAAGCGAAATAATATTCCATTCCTAATATAGCTCTTGCACCAATGTTAAAGGTACTTGAAGTATGTTCTGAAACCAAACGATAACCTAATGCTGGAGTTGGTACACCTGTGTTCGATGCATAGGTAAATCCACCTGTTGCAGCACTCGTTGGAGCTTGGTTAGCTTCTGAGAATTTATTTGCATAGGTATAGTTATAATTTTGACTTCCAACTGTTCCCATAAAAATTTCAGCACCATAGATTCCTTGTAATCTTTTGTAACCGCGGCGTTTTTCAATACCTAGTGCAATTGTGTAACCCGATGTGTTATACTTTGCTTTATCGAAAACATAAGCATCTTTGTCAAGTTTTAAGTCATCGTGCACAAGGTTGTTTTTTGTTGTACTATTATAATAAGCACATGCACTAATTCTATATGCAACATTATCTTGAGTAAAATATTTTCCCGCAATAACTACTGTAGGAAGATTTTTGTTTGCATAATCAAACATTCCTGAGTTGTTGTTTGCAGCATTCTTTCCATTAAAATTACCAAGGTAATTTAAGGCTGTTGTTGCTCCTACAGTTAAACCAAAATCACCTTGAACAGGAAGTATATCTTGTGTTGAAGTAGGTACTGCAGCTTTCTTTTGTTCTGGCTGAGTTGTTTGTTGTCCAAAGGCTACCATTACCGAAAGTAATGTAGCTGCTGACAATATAATTTTCTTCATTTTCTTCAATATTTATTGTTTTAAAACGGTAATCTTAGTTAGGAATAATATATTGAGGAGTTTTTCCATAATTAAGTTCTGTGTAATTTGTTTCTCCTTTTTTTGCAGTGATTGTTGATGATACTTTTGCATAATATGAATCATTTGATGCAGTAATAGGGTCACCATTTTTGTCAACACCATCGTATCTGATAAATTTTGAAGCAAATTGTAATGCTTCGATTTTGTAAGTAATGCTTTCTGTGTTAGCATCTACAGTAAAGCTAAATTTACCATTTGCATCTGTTGTAGTAGTTAATGTTTTAGTATAAGATATTGCTTTTGTTGAAGAATTATATGCTAAATCACTTGATTTGTAAGAAATAGTAACGATAGCTCCTGATGCTAATTCATCCTTTGCAGTTTTTTGAGTTTGATCGTTGTCAATATAAACAACACCTTTAATTGTAGCTGTTCCTATTAAACTTTCTAATGATGAGTCTTTTTTAGAAACTTCGTTTTCCTTTTTGCAACTTGAAAACATTACTGCACCAGCTATACCAGCACAAGCTAAAATCATTGTAATTTTTCTTTTCATTGTAGTTTTGATTTATAATTAATATTAAATTTTGTTTTTAGTCGACACAAATGTAGTATAATTACGTAGAAATGCAATTAATATTTATTAACAGGCTTTATTAATATCTCTTCGTACATAATTTCTAACGATAGTTAGAATATGTTAGCGTACTTGAATTAATGACAAATCTTTACCTTCAATAATGTCTTGTAGTGTTATGCTTTTCATAAAATCAATCATTCGGCTATTTAATTCTCTCCAAACAGGTACCGATTGACAACTATCTAGTAGTTTACATCCCTTATTTTCGATGCATTCAACTAAACATAATTCATCTTCAAAAGCTTGATAAATTGTGTAAACTGTAATTTCTGATGCTGGCATTTTGAGTTTATATCCGCTTTTTTTTAGCTTTTGATTGCAAATGATGTTAGCTGCTTTCATATCCCGAATTATATGATCGAGATATTTATTCGAGATATCTTGTCGTTCTGAAATATCTTTTTGCATAACACCTTCACCTGGATTCACTTTTGCAATTTCTAATAATGCACGTAAACCATATCGTATTTTTGTTGAAATAATCATTGTCTTTTAATTTTATTATTATTGACAAAGATATACTTGGAACTAATATCATGAGATTAAATTTGAATAAAAAAATCTTTTTTTTATTCAAATAATAAACCCATACACAATCCTTTATTTTTCAATTGAAAAATGTTTTACAACTCAAAAATTGCGTTGTTTTTGACTAGATTTAAATTTGACGTTTTTAATATAAAACTAAATGTTAAAATGTTATTGAATGATAATTATTAAAATATTTTTCAATAAATCATGCAACGAAATGTATATTTGCTTGTTTATAGAAAAAAGTTAAATAGTGCATCAGAAAGAATTGGTAGAACAATGTAAACGGCAAGTGCCAAAAGCCGAACGTATGGTTTTCGAACTATATGCTCCTATGCTTCGAGGTGTTTGCTTTCGTTATACCGATAGTGCCGATGATGTTGAAGATATTCTTCAAGAAGGGTTTATTCGCATTTTTGATACGATAAAAACCTTTGAGTGGAAAGGTGAGGGGTCTTTTACTGCATGGATGCGTAAGGTGATGGTTAATAATGCTATTAACTTTTATAATAAGAAAAAACGATTAAAAATTGATTATGTTAATTCAGATTGTGATTTTGAAGTAAATATTAGCGATGAGTATGACCAAGATGATTCATTTGGATTTGAAACAATTCTTGCAATGGGAATTAACCAGCAACACTTACTAGCTTTGTTAATGAAACTACCCGAAATGTATAGGATAACCTTTAACCTTGCTGTTATTGATGGTTTAAAACATAAAGAAATCGCCGAGATGTTAGGAGTTGATGAAAGTTCGTCGCGTTCACGTTTATTGCGTGCTAAGAAAATGCTAAAAGAATTGTTGATGGTTTTAATCAATGAGTGTAAAACAAAAGAATTGTTGCCAGTAAAAGAGGAGTCAGTAATATGAAAATAGACGACCAAAATTTAGAACAATTGTTCAGTGATGCTTTGGGATCAAATTATGAGGTTCAAGGGAAGACATCATGGAATCAATTGCAAGCTCGAAGAAACAAAACAAATTTCTTCCGCATGAATGCTAAATCTTTAAATATTTATTATGTAGCATGTATAGTTGCTGTTATTTCTGCTGGTGTTTTAGTGCTAAAATTGAATAATCAAAAGGCGAAACAAACTCCTATAATTACTAATCAATCAATCGTTAAATCATCTGATATCATCATTAAATCAGAATCAACTATTATTAAGAATAAGCCATTTGATTCTAAGATTCAAAAGCCAATAATAATTGGTAAAGAAAGCAATATAACACATGAATTACAAGAGCAAAATTCATCGACAATCAAATCTGAAATTATTACAAAACAAGATGTTCCAAAGTTAGATTCTATAGTTGAATCAAAGTCTGAAGATCTTTCTCCAAAAATAGAAACTCCTATTGCAAAGACTACCGTTGTGAAAAAGGTGGTAGTTGTTCAAAAAACACCAGTTACAGTGAAAGATACTGTGATGAATGTTGTGAAGAAGAAAATTAGAAAACGCGATTAATGCGGTATTTCGAAATTACAGTAAATAGCATAATGATCTGACATTTTACGTTTACCTGTAGTGAAATTCCATGTTTTTATTTTATCGGAATGTAAAATATAATCGATACGAAATGATGGTAAATTACCAATATAGGTTCCACCCATTCCATGTCCCGAATTTCGAAAAGCATCAACTAAATTATTATGCGTTTTTATTGTATGGTAAGTATATGATAGTGAAATATCATTAAAATCTCCACAGACAATAACTGGATACGGAGAATCTTTTATTGCCATTGAAATAGTGTCGGCTTGAGTGGCGCGTTTGTAGAATCCCTTTTTAAGCTTTTGGATAATATCATGTAATCCTGAACTATCTTCTCTCGTATATTTTCGATCTTTTATTTTAGCAATAGTTTCATAATTTGATTTCTCAAAATGAATAGATTCTAAATGACAATTGAAAATACGGATTGTATCTTTGCCAATTAAAACATCAGTTACCATAACATTATTCGTTGTTCGTTTTGTGTCGAATAGCTTTTTTTGTTTTATAATAGGATATCGACTTAATGTTGCAATCCCAAAATCGTAAATTGTATTGACTTTTACTAACGATTGATAATGTACATAGGGTAGGTGTAATATTCTACTCAACGAATCATTGGTGTTATAGGTATTAACCATGTCATTATAGTATTCTTGAAAGCAAATAATATCGGGTTTTACTTCTTTCAAATAATCGATTATACTATCTCTTAAATTAAAGTTTCCTCGCCAGTTATACAAATCGAAATTGCGAACATTATAGCTAACTAATTTAATACCTTTTTCATTTGTTTTTTTGTGTAATTCATAGGGTAATCCTCCAATTGAAAAACCAACTATTAAACATATTATCGATAGAATACTATATAGTTTATGTCTACAAAAAAGCCAAAATGTTCCAAAAAACAAATGGCCAACCATTACCACGGGAAAGCCAAATCCTACCATTGCCAAATACCATAGATAAACAGGACTAATATTTACCGAAGCAATTATTAATACAGTTCCAAAAGCAAAAAGAATGTTGATTATAAGTAATATAATTCGGGTAAATGTTCGCACCGGCTTATTTTTTATTGCTCGCTTTGAAAAGCTGTTCTTTTTCCGATGAGGTTAAACTTTCGTAACCCGATTTTGCAATTTTATCTAAGATGCTATCTATCACTTTCTGATCAACATCATTCGATTGAGGCTTTTGTTGACTGTAGTTTGGCGAATAGCTACTTGTATTATTTGTGTAATGTAGTTTTACTTTAAGCTTTGGCTCAAATATTTTAAAAAGATTTCCTCCTGTTAACCATTTGGTGATGTCTTTGCCATTTTTAAGTCTATATCCCCAATACATACCATACATTGCTCCTCCAAGATGTGCAATATGTCCACCTGGATTTCCATCGGTTAGCATAATTATGTCGATGATAATTAATACTAATGCCAACCATTTTAATTTAACAGGGCCTATTAATACTAAATATAAAGTATATTCAGGAACATACATTGTGATAGCAAATACAACGGCCATTACCGATGCTGATGCTCCTAATAAAAAACCTGGCGATTGTTGAAAAACAGGAATGGTATTAAATGCCAAAATATATAATACAGCACCCGATAAACCGCCAAAAATATATACAGCTAAGAAACGTTTTTCGTTTAAGAAATCAACAAATATTAACCCAATCCAATACAACCAAAGTAAATTAAACAAGATGTGTAAAAAATCTTTATGTAGGAACATATAAGTAAATGGAGTCCAAAAATGTAATGGTAATGAAGTTATTGGCGATGGAACAGAAAGAGTCGAAACTAATGGTGTTGCAAAATCAGATTGTGATAATAATGATATAACTTCTACGATTTTTATAAATAGAAATACAAAAACATTAGCATAAATAAGCTTAGTGAGCATATTGCCATGTTTAAACGATTGTTTTATTTCTGAAATTAAATCCATTTATTCGTACTTTGTTAAACTGTTATTCCGTGCAGAATTTATTTAAAAAATCTTTTTTTTCTTTGCTTTCAAATCCCAATAGTAAAGCAAAGCAAAACCACTTACCATTCCTCCAAGATGAGCAAAATGTGCTACATTGTCGCCTGCAATTCCTGCAACACCGCTAAACAATTCTATTGCACCGTAAATTACAACAAACCATTTTGCTTTTATTGGTATAAAGAAATAGAGGTAAATTAGTGAGTCGGGAAACATCATTCCAAACGCAAGTAAAACACCAAATACGGCTCCCGAAGCTCCTACAACTACCGGTGCATTTAATACTGCTTCGCGATATTGATACATGAAATTTACCGATTCAGCAACAGCCTGACGCGGATTTGATGCTAATAAGGTATTGTATTTTTGAACAAATACATTGAAGGCTTTTTGTATTTCAATTGAAGAAATCGAAAAATACTGCGAATTAGTAAAAGCTGCAAATGTTTCAGTCGATGGTTTTGCAATATAGCTGTCGATTGCCGAAATGGTTGGTGATATTTGAAAATAGAATATCACATAATGAGTTAAAGCTGCTCCAATTCCTGTTACAAAAAAGTAAATCAAGAACTTCTTTGGTCCCCAAATGTTTTCCAAAACATTTCCAAACATCCACAATGCAAACATATTGAAAAAGAGATGCGAAAAGCTTGCATGCATAAACATATAACTAAAAAACTGATAGGGCATAAATTGCGAAGCAATAGGGTAATGAAGCCCAACGTAATCGCTTAAATCGCCACCCGTAACATTCTGAAATGCCAATGATGCAAGAAAGAAAAGAACATTTATGATGATTAGATTCTTAATTACCATTGGTAATGTAGAAAATTGTTGTGGTCTATAACTATTCATTGTTGTTAATTAAATTTCGATGCAATTTCATCATTTTCCATGATATAAACAATTTTTTTGCCGTCAGGTGAAAGATTGGGCGACGAGCATGAAAATAAGTCGCTTATGAGTTCCTGAATTTGATGCGAGCCCAATTGTGTGCCATAGTTTACTGCATTGAATTTTGCCAACGACCGAGCTAAACTTTCTTTCACTTCAAGTTTACTATTCAATCGGTTTTCGCGATACGACATGAGCAATTCATTCAGCCTTGTGTCGATATCCGATGTTTTCATGTCAACCGGAATGCCATTTACGGCAAATGAATTTTTCCCAAAGTCTTCCATCTCAAAGCCCATAATACGAAATTCGGGTAAAGCTTCTTTAAGTAATTCGTAATCTGCTGGGTTTACTTCAAAAACATGAGGATGTAACATATTTTGTACAATCAATCTTTCGTGTTTGAGCGATTGCATGTAGCGGTCGTATAAAACGCGTTCGTGAGCTCGCTTTTGGTCAATCATCATTATTCCCGATTTAACGGCAGTGATAATGTATTTTTGACGAAACTGCATGAACGTTCCTGTTTCTTGTTTGCGAGCTTCAGGCTCAATATTCAATGCCGACTGAAATACTTTTTGTTCTGAAATACCTTCATCCTCAAAACCTTTATAAAGATCTTCCCAATTTGAAACATTGTCTTTACTATTGTTCAATCTTGGACTTGATGGGTTATAACTTCGAACATGTCCACCAGCATTCGATGCAGCAAACGGATTGAAGTTTGGATCAATCTCTATCGATGGCATCGAAACAGGTCCCGATGTTGGTTTAAAAATGTCGTGATACGAAAGTTCATCGTCGAAGTCTATCGATGCTTTAACATTGAATTTACCCAACGATTCTTTAATAACAGCTTCGAGAATAGAACTTATTTGCGATTCCTGTTTAAACTTAACTTCCGTTTTTGTTGGGTGAATGTTTATGTCAATTTCTCCTGGATCGAGATCGAAGAAAAGGAAATATTGTGGTTGTTTTTTTTCGGGCAAGATGTTGTTATACGCTCGCATAACTGCACCGTAAAACGCACGATGTTTAATAAAACGATTGTTGACCATGAAATATTGTTCACTTCCTTTTGCCTTTGCTGCTTCGGGCAATGTTATAAATCCATTGATCTCTACAAGATTTGTTTTTATTGAAACAGGAATCAAAGTCTTGTCGAATTGCTTGCCAAATAGATGTAATATTCTTTGTTTAAGGTTCGACTTTGGTAAATTGAAACGTTCGCCACCATTGTGATACAGCGAAAATGCAATTTCGGGATGAGCCAAAGCCACACGTTGAAATTCTTCAACGATTAATGTAAACTCGTATGTATCGCTTTTAAGGAACTCGCGTCTAACAGGTATATTATAGAAAAGATTTTTAACCAAGAAATTACTTCCTTGAGCTTGTTGAATTGCTTCTTGCTTTTCAACTACAGAACCATTAATAACAATCGATGTGCCTAATTCAGCTCCAGCAGGGCATGTTCTTAATTCAACTTGAGCAACCGCAGCTATAGAAGCTAAAGCTTCTCCACGAAAACCTTTTGTTTTGATTGTGAAAATATCTTCGGCACTAGTAATCTTCGATGTTGCATGGCGTTCAAAAGCCATACGTGCATCGGTAGGACTCATGCCTTTCCCGTTGTCAATTATTTGAATTAATGTACGACCAGCATCTTTTACATGAACCGTAATACTTGTACTTTCGGCATCAACCGAGTTTTCAACCAACTCTTTTATTACCGATGCAGGTCTTTGAATAACTTCACCCGCAGCAATTTGATTAGCTACTGAATCGGGCAATAATTTAATGATATCTGACATGCGGCAAAGGTCGGAATTTTTTCGATTGCGATTGTTACATTTCAAATAAATTCATAAAGTTTTGAACGATATAAAAGTTTCATATCTTTGAAAAAAAGAAACTATGCCACTTCTAAAAATCGAACTTCTTCAAGGAAGGAATAAAGAAACCCTTATCCAATTACAAACCATAGTCATGGACTGTGTAATTGAATGTTTGGGACTTCCTAACGATGATAGAAATATCCGATTACTCGAGTATCCCGATTATGCTTTTTCAATGAAAAAGCCCTATGAAATCATTATTGAGATTGCGATGTTTTCGGGACGAACAAATGAAACAAAGAAAAAAATATTTCAAACGATTGTAAATCGCTTACAAGAATCATTGAATATACCTAAAGAAACTGTTTTTATTCTTTTGAACGATCAGCCTCAAGAAAATTGGGGTGTTCGTGGAGGAATTCCTGCCAATGAAGTGAATTTGGACTTTAAGGTCAATATTTAATGAAAACACCCGCTTTAGATTTCCTTTAAAGCGGGTGTTTTTGTATCGTGAATGTTTTAGCTTATTCTTTTGAAAGATCTATTTTTGTTGTAGAATCTTTTACAATTTCTTTTTTATTAGGATCAATCATTTCCATAAGTTTTAATCCAAGTAAGCCATCCATTGCACTTCCACCTCCATTATTCCCTCCAATAAGAATTTCAGGAATAAGTTTAATGTGTCCTTTCGAAAGCTCTTCGGTAATTTTATAGCGAGTAAAGTTTTCACCACCCAAAGCTTTTACTGCAAGCTCATAAGCTTCTGCTGTCGATTTACCAACAGCTAAAATTTTACCAGCTTCAGCTGTACCAGTAAGTGAAATTTGTTCAGCTTGAGCCGATGCTTTTAGTTTTATAGCTTCCGATTCGGCTTGAGCTCTAGCTTTTGTTGCTTCAGCTTCCGCAAATGCACGCATTTTTGTTGCTTCGGCTTCGGCACTTACCGATAATTTTACGCTCGTTGCATCTCCTTCCGATTTTTTAACCGTAGCATTAGCTGTCCGTTCAGCAATTTCAACACTTTGTTGAGCTTTTACAATATCTTTTTGCATATCGGCAATGGCAGTTTCTTTTTCCATTCCTTGACGAGTTTCTTGTGCTTTTTTCTGAGTTTCGTAAGTGACTTTTTGTTCTTCGGCAATCTTACGATCAGTCAGTGTTTTCATTAGCGATTCTGGTGGAACAATGTCTCCAATTAATGTGTCAACAGCATTGACATTATATTCATCCAAAACTTTTTTAATATGTGCTTTTGCCGATTCTTGTCTTTCTTTACGGGTACTTAAGAATGCGATTACATCGCTATCTTGAGCTGAATTCCTAAAATAATTCCCAATTGTAGGTTCTAGTACTTGCGATACCAGATTAACCATATTTCCAAATCGAGCAATTACTTTAGGGGCTTCAGTTGTAGGAACATGTATGATTTGAGCTACATCTAAATTGAATGGGAATCCATCTTTAGATCGAACGGTAATTGTCGAAAGATTTTTATCTAGATTATGAGCTTCACTTCGTGCCGATGCCCAGTTTAAAACTAAATTAGTCGTTGGTACTAATTCAACTTTCATTATGTATTTATTTATTGGGTATTTTCCTGGACCAAGAGGTTCAAGCCAAACGCCTTTATAGCCCTTTTGCACTATATTCCCATGTTTAAATTCTATGCCAGTTAGGTCATTACCTTCTTGTCCAATATATGAAATTACAACGCCAACATATCCGATTGATATTTCGGTCATTGGAATTTCTTCGATTTGTACTGCCCATGGATTTAAGTTGTACGAACCAGCCAAAATAACTTGTGGCTGTAAACCTCTATTCCCATTATTCTTAATAAATGCATCAAAATCTTGAAAATTGTTATGCCCATCTATTAATTTACCAGCTATTTGGTCTGCTTCAATTGGTAGTCCATCTAATGTGGTAACAATTCCTACCATACTTTCTTGTATTCGAATCATGTCTGATATTGATACTTGAAATAACATTGTATTAATACGGTACGAACCAGCTGTAATGTAAACCGTTTGACGTCCTTTTTGTCCTCCATTATTTAAGAACTTCTCAGCATCTTGAAAGTTATCGCATTCTGCTCTTTGACCAAGAATATTCCCTGTTGGAATTTCAGCTCCATCTTTTGCCATAACTAATCCAATTTTTCCTTCTGGGATAATCATGAATTGTTGCATATTCACTTCATATTGCCATACCCACATACCAAAATAGAGGCCAGGTGCTAAAGCTTTTGCCTGAAAACCAGCTTCTCCTTTTGTTGCAATAATACGTCCATCGGGCAATTCTTTAAATTCACCAAATAATACAAATTTCTTAGTTACTAATCCAATTTTGTCTTCGGGAACTATTATCATCCCACAAATAAATCGAAGTATGTATTTGTAAAGTACAATACATAAAACGATAGCTAAAATCCACCAATACTGTAATAAATAGTTTTCCATCTTTCCTAAATTAATTGTTAATGATTGCTTTATTGTTTATCCTGTTTTTGTAATTTATTGAATCAAAAATACATTTTATTTTCATTTATAGATATTGTAAGCACACTTTTTTGCAAATAAAAAAGTCCAACCTACATTGAGCAGATTGGACTTTTCGATATTGTGATTTTGTTAAATCTTACATGTGCATTCCACCGCAAACAAGCATTACTTGACCTGTTACATACGATGACATTTCAGAACCAAAGAATACTACTGCATTTGCAACTTCTTCTGGTGTTCCTCCACGTTTCAATGGAATTTCTTTTTGCCATTCTTCAACTACTTCTGGCGATAATTTTGCAGTCATTTCAGTAATGATAAATCCTGGAGCAATTGCATTGCAACGAATGTTACGTGAACCAAGTTCTTTTGCCACCGATTTTGTAAATCCAATAATACCTGCTTTTGAAGCTGAGTAGTTTGCTTGACCAGCATTTCCGCTAACTCCAACAACTGAACTGATGTTCACAATTGAACCCGAACGTTGTTTCAGCATATATTTTTGAACAGCTTTCGTTAAGTTAAATACAGATTTAAGGTTGATATTGATAACCAGATCCCATTGCTCTTCACTCATTCTCATCAAAAGTGTGTCTTTTGTGATACCAGCATTGTTAACTAAGATGTCGATTCTACCAAAATCTTTTGCGATTTCATCAACTACATCTTGTGAGTTTTGAAAATTACTTGCATCCGATGCATAAGCTTTTGCTTGTACTCCGAAAGCTTTTAATTCAGCCTCAACAGCTATTGCAGCTTCATTTACCGATAAGTCAGTAAAAGCAACATTACAGCCCTGTTCTGCTAATTTTAACGAAATGGCTCTACCAATTCCTCTTGAAGCACCTGTTACTAGTGCGGTTTTTCCTTCTAACAATTTCATAGTCTATTGTTTTGATTTTTAAAAACGATGGGCAAATTTATACATAAATTTAAATTGTAGCACATCTTTATTAAAAATATGCTACAATTTAAGTTATGAATGAAAATGAAATCTGGTTTTTTGCTATTTTTTTAGAAGAATAAATGTTCCAAATGTTTGATAGCGTCCTTTTATATTAGTGCCCTTCCAAACTGTTCCGTCCTTAAACGTTGCTTTTATTCTCCAATAATATGTTCCTTGCGATTGAACTTGTCCATCAACTTCACCATTCCAACCTTCCGATGGTTTTCCATCGTTTAATTGTGTCGATTCCCAAAGTTTTTTATTTGAAGCATCAAAAATTTCGATTGTATATGTTGCAAGATTTTCTCCTTTTGGTATAAACATATTGTTCTCATTTCCTGAAACAAATGCATTTGGAACAAAGAGTCTTTGAATATCAATTGTTACATCTTTCTTTATCGTTTCTTTGCAATTAAATTCATTTTGAACCTCAAGTGTTGCACTGTATATTCCATTATCTGAGAAATCTACATTTATAGTGTTTTTTGTGAATGTTTGATCATTAACAAACCATTTAACTGTTTGTTTGCAGTTCATCGATTTTTGTCCACATTTTGAGGTGTTAATAAATTCAATAGATCCATCTCCATTATCAGTAAATTTGAAATCTGCATCAGGTTTTGGGAAAATAATGATTGGATATAATGCTGTATTATTACAACCCGTTTGTGTATTTATATCTCTTACGCTTATTGTATCGTAGCCAGGTGTTTTACAGTCAACAATTATTACTCCACTCGATAGATTTGAATATTTGTTTATTGCAACTTCCCACGAATATATTTTGCTGAAATAATGTGTATTTGCCATTTTAAATTGAGCCTGAGTACCTTCACATACTTTTGAACTTCCAATAATATTTGGTTTTGCAGGTTCTATAGCTTTTGTTTGATATTCAATTATTTTACTGTTGCTTCCATTTGAAATTTCAGCACTAATTGTATATGAACCAGCTTTATTACAGTTAACAAAAATTTTGTTCTTTGATAATTTTTCAATCGTTGCCGATTTTGGATTTATATTCCATTTTAGTTCGCAATTTGAAATGTCACCTCTAAGTTCAAAGCTATGATCCGTACCTATACAAATAACAGTATCTCCTATAATTATTTGTCCTGATGGTAATTCTGCAATTTTATTGTTAGAATTTGAACTGTTTGAAGCAACTTGAGTAAGCGACTTACTTGGTTCAGTTGTCTTTGTTGTCGATTTTGTGATTTGTGATTGTTCGTGAACTAAAATGTTATTATTTGTAGTTAAACTTTGTTTTTGAATTGATTTTGTGCCTAAAGTATTATTAATTATTTGAGTTTGTTTGTTTTTAAATATTGATGGTATTTGTTTCGATTCATCTTTGTTGTTTGCCATAAATAAACCTAATCCAGCTACAACGGCAACTAAAGATGTGTAATAAATATTGATTTTATTTGGTGTAAAACGCATAAAATCTTTCATCCAAAGGTTTTGTTGGATTTTTGCCCAGATACCAACTGGTGGTTCTATGCTTCCATTTTCAAAGGTTGTTTTAAACAAGGTTTCTATGCTTGTTTCATCAAGTTGTTTCTCGATGTTTTCCCAAACACTATCTGGTGGCATTTCTTGTGCACCGTCAAATGCTTTGTTGAAAAGGTCATCTATATGTTGCTCGTTTTTATTCATGTTCTTCGTTCATTATTTTTTCCCCACTCAACTCAAGCAATTTCTTCTGGATAAGTTTCCTTGCACGATGAAACTGCGATTTTGACGTTGCTTCGTCAATTCCCAGCATTTCTGCAATTTCTTTATGTTTGAATCCTTCAATTGCGAAGAGATTGAAAACCATTCTATATCCATCTGACAAACTTTCTATTACTCCGAGCAATTCTTCTTGCGAATATTCAGTTTCCGCAGCGTTGAAATGCATCGTTTCTGTTTCATTTATTTCTGTTATATCATCGTGATAATAATATTTCAGATTTGTATTGTAATGAGTTATAGCAGTATTAGCAAAAACTCGTTTCATCCATCCTTCAAAAGAATGTTCTCCTGAAAATTGATCTATCTTGGCAAAAACCTTTATAAAACCTTCCTGTAAGATGTCTTGTGCTTCTTCTCTACTTTTTGCATAGCGTAAGCAGATGGAGTACATTCGAGGAGCATATATTCGATATAGCTCCTTTTGCATCTTCCGATCGTTTTTTATACAACCATTTATAATCTCTTTTTCCGAAAACATTTTTTATTTTCTTGTTAGTAAGACATCAGCTTTATTTTAATAGTTGCATGGTAATGTTGAAAAAATATTAAAAAGTTTTCTATTATTTTTTAATGTAAACATATTCAATGCATTACTTCGTAATTATTTTTTATACAACTAATGCTAAGATACAATTTAAAACATAAAAAAGGAGATATCCTCTTTAGAATATCTCCTTCGTATATTTATTAGTAAATTTTTAGAAGTTAGGTGAAAGCGAATATTTCGAATAAAATGCATCGATATATTCAACGGCTTCTTCAGCTGAATCTACCATGAAAAGCATATCCATATCAGAAGATCCAATATTATGTTGATCGTTTAGAACTTGAGCTCTTATCCATTCTATCAAACCACCCCAATATTCCTTTCCAACTAAAACTATGGGGAATTTTAAAATTTTTTCGGTTTGGATTAGTGTAATCGCTTCAAAAAGTTCATCGAATGTTCCAAATCCTCCGGGCATAATAACAAATCCTTGAGAATATTTTACAAACATTACCTTACGAACAAAGAAGTAATTGAAATTGATGATTTTATCCTTGTCGATATATGAATTTGAATATTGTTCAAATGGTAGTTCTATGTTTAATCCTACAGATTTTCCTCCTCCACGTTTTGCACCTTTATTTCCAGCTTCCATTATTCCTGGACCACCACCAGTAATTACTCCATATCCATGGCGTGTTAGGCGATATGCAATATCTTCAGCTAATTGATAGTACTTATTGTCTGTTTTGGTACGAGCCGAACCGAATATCGAAACACAAGGTCCGATTTTAGCCATTTTCTCAAATCCTTCAACAAACTCGGCCATTATTTTAAATATCTCCCAAGTATCGTTTGTATGGATTTCCTGCCAGTCCTTTATTTTAAAGGCTTCTCTGAATTTTTCTTCATCTTCGGTCATAACTATAAGCTTTATAGAGTTAATAGATTGGGAACTTGTACTTCAAATCTTGAAATATGTTACGAGATTTTGAACTCTGTTTTTAAAAATTGTGCTGTGTAGCTCAATTTATTTTCCAAAATGTGTTGAGGTGTTCCTTCACAAATTATTGTTCCACCATTTCTACCGCCTTCAGGTCCTACATCTATAATCCAATCCGACGACTTTATTACATCAAGATTATGCTCAATTATTACTACCGAATTGCCTTTATCAACCAATTTATTTAAAACATTTAGCAGGATTTTTATATCATAAAAATGTAGTCCTGTTGTAGGTTCATCAAGTATATAAAGCGTATTTCCTGTATCTTTTTTCGATAGCTCAGAAGCTAATTTTACTCTTTGAGCTTCACCTCCCGAAAGGGTTGTTGACGATTGACCAAGAGTTATATATCCTAATCCAACTTCAGTTAATGCTCGAAGTTTCATTGCTATTAATGGAATATTATCGAAAAATTCAACTGCTTGACTTATTGTCATATCAAGCACATCACTTATCGATTTTCCTTTATATCTTATTTCTAAAGTTTCACGATTATATCGTTTGCCGTTACATTCATCGCAACGAACATATACATCGGGTAAAAAGTTCATCTCAATAATGCTTAAGCCAGCACCTTTGCATTTTTCGCAACGTCCACCTTTTACATTAAACGAATAACGACCTTGGGTGTATCCTCGCATTTTCGACTCTGGAAGTTTTTCAAAAACTTTTCGAATCTCATCAAACATTTTTGTGTAAGTTGCTGGATTCGATCGTGGTGTACGTCCAAGTGGCGATTGATCGACTTCAATAATCTTGTTAATATTTTCAATACCTTCAATTCTATTGTATGGCAAAGGCTCAGCAACGGCATTATAGAAATGTTTATTTAGTATTGGATGGAGTGTTTGGTTTATCAATGATGATTTACCACTTCCCGAAACTCCTGTAATACTGATGAATTTGCCTAAAGGGATTTCTAAATCTACATTTTTAAGATTATGTCCAGTTGCTCCAAATAGTTTTATGCTTTTACCATTTCCAGTTCTTGCTTTTGATGGAATAGCTATTTCTTGTTTCCCATTTAGGAATTCGGTTGTTACACTCGATTGTTTAATAAATTCTTCGGGACTTCCTTGTGCACTTACATATCCACCATATTTTCCAGCTCCAGGACCAATGTCAATAACATGGTCGGCAGCTAAAATCATATCTTTATCGTGTTCTACAACAATTATAGAGTTTCCTAAATCACGAAGCTTTTTTAATGCATCAATCAGCTGAATATTATCGCGTTGATGAAGTCCAATGCTTGGTTCATCAAGGATATAGAGCACATTTACTAATTGCGAACCTATTTGCGTTGCAAGTCTAATGCGTTGACTTTCACCACCAGAAAGACTGTTTGAGTTTCTATCGAGTGATAAGTAATGTAAACCTACATCAAGTAAGAATTTTAATCGAGTAGATATTTCCTTAATAACTTCATTTGCAATTGCTTTATCTTTATTGTTTAGTCGGCTTGCTAATGTTTCAAACCAATCTCTTAATGAAGTAATGTCAAATTGGGCTAATTCAGAAATGTTTTTATTGTCTATTTTGAAATGAAGCGATTCTTTTTTCAATCTTAATCCGTTACATTCAGGGCATATTGTGTGCGATAACATATCATCGTAACGAGTTTCATGCTCTTGTACTTGAGTTTCTATTTCGTTGGTTTTCATTAAATACGATGAAAGTCCTTCGAAATTAAGGAAAAAGTTGGAACTCACTCCCGACGGTGCAGTATGCATCGAAAACATCTCGTTTGAGCCAAACATTATAACATTTAATGCATCTTCCGATATTTCATCAATTGGAGTGTCGATAGTAAATCCATATTTATGTGCAATAGCCTCTATCTGACAGAAAATAAGGTTTTTCTTATAAACGCCTAAAGGTTTAATACCTCCTTTTTTAATGCTTAAACTAGCGTCAGGTATAATTTTATTAATGTCAATTTCGTTAACATAGCCCAAACCTGAACAGCGAGGACATGCTCCGTGAGGCGAATTAAATGAAAAAGAGTGGGGGGCTGGCTCATTATACGAAATGCCAGTCACTGGACACATTAATTTTTTACTGTAATATCTCGATTCATTTGTTTCATAGTCAACAATCATAATTGTTCCATGTCCATGTTTCATGGCGATATCAACTGATTGTTTTACACGCTTTTCATCTTTTGCTTCAACAACTAATTTATCAATTACAATTTCTATGTCGTGAATTTTGTATCGATCAACTTTATGTCCAAATTTAATTTCTTGAATTTGCCCATCAATACGAGCATGAAGAAAACCTTTTTTTCTAATTTGGTCAAATAACTCTTTATAATGACCTTTTCGTCCTTTTACAACGGGAGCTAATATGTATGTTTTTTTAGATTCGTATTTCTCGATTATAAGCTCAAGAATTTTAGCCGATGAATACTTAACCATCTTTTCTCCTGAAAGATGCGAATAAGCGTCTCCAATTCTAGCGTATAATAAGCGAAGAAAGTCATAAATCTCGGTTGTTGTTCCAACTGTCGATCGTGGATTTTTATTTGTAGTTTTTTGTTCTATAGAAATAACGGGACTTAATCCTGTTATTTTATCTACATCAGGACGTTCCATTCCTCCAAGGAATTGGCGAGCATACGATGAAAATGTTTCAATATATCGGCGTTGTCCTTCTGCATAGATAGTGTCAAAAGCCAATGACGATTTACCACTACCACTAAGACCTGTAATAACAGTTAATTTATCTCGAGGTATTGATACATCTATGTTTTTAAGATTATTTTCTCTAGCTCCTTCTACATGAATGAAATTATCTTCTTCAAAGTGAGTCTCAGAGATTTCTGGTATTGTCATAATTTACTCGTTTGAGTCAAAAGTAATATCTCTAAATCCAGGTTCAGGTATTGCAATCAAATACTTTTTACCTGTTTTGTTTGTCAGTTTTGTTGAAACTAACCAAGGATTATATGTTTTAAATGCTTTGTACGATAAACCCTGAGATTGCGCAAATGTAAATAAGCTATTTATCGTAGTATCAACCTCAATGTTTTTTGTTGGAATCGGTTTATATAAATCACGATCTTTTAATATAAATCCATACATTTTAGGATATTCAAAAATTAATTTAATAGCCATGATTCTGAAAATATATCGACTTGTTTCAATATTAAGCCATAAATCATAAAAATTATCTGTTCCTTGATTTTTAACTTGATTGCTTAATCCTGTTATTCCCATATTATAAGATGCTGCTACCATTGGCCAGCTATGGAATTTTTCAAAAGATTGTAAGAAGAATCGACAAGCTGCTTCGGTCGATTTTTCAATGTGATTACGTTCATCAACATCATCATTTATTTCTAGTCCTTTTTCTTTTGCTGTACCATCAATTAATTGCCAATATCCACGAGCACCTGCAGGTGAACCAATATTTAAAAAGCCACTTTCAATTAATGGTATATATTTAAAGTCATCGGGAATTCCGTATTTCTTTAATATTACTTCAATAACAGGGAAGTATCTATGAGCTCGTTTCAAAAGTAAAATTGTTTGAGAATGCCAATATACGTTTGTTAGTAATTCTCTATCAAGACATTCTTTTACATCATTATGTTGTAAAGGAACATTTTCTGTTGCAAATATTAAATTTTTAGGAATGTAAGGTTGTTGTCCAATTGGTTTTAATTCTGCAATAGCTTCTTTGTTTGTATCTTCATCAGTAGAATATATAAATATTTTTTCTATTGTCACAATTATTAGTAACGATAGAATTATAAATGCTATTGGCTTTATGAATCTATTGGTTTTAAGCATAATAGAACTCCTATTTTTTAGGCTTAGCTATTATAGTTGTAGAATATAAACAACCAAAAATTAAACTAGCTACGAGTAACCAAATAATTGATTTTAATACAGTGAAATGTGTATCAAAAATGATATAAAAAGCACAGATATTTGCAATAATCGATATTGATATAAATGTTAATGCGACTTGTCTTTCTGTTAATCCTAGATAAGATAAATGATGTGTTGTATGATCTCTACCTCCAATAAATGGTGACTTGCCAGCACGTAAACGGTTGATTGTAACCGTTGCAGTGTCTGATATCATAGCTATAAATGCTAATAATATTGCTACAATTTCTTTAATTGGAAAATCTGAAATATGAGAATAGTTATTGTTCCATAAAACTTTAATACCAATGAATGCTATAAAAGCACCAAGAAATTGACTTCCATTATCACCCATATACATTTTAGATGGATTCCAATTCCATTTTAAGAAAATTATTAAGGCTATTAAAATACCAATACTTGAATAAGTATACAATGTTATGCTATTATCAAAATATAAACTTATGGCAAGCAATGAAGCGATTATAACCGAACTTACTGAAGTTGTTATTGCATCCATGTTATCAAGCATGTTTATCGAATTCATAAGCGAAACAACCCAGAAAATTGTAATTGGATAATTCATCCAGTTTGAATTGAAAGATGATACCCCATTACCAGAACTAATGATAATTACTCCAATAAGAATTTGAATGAGTAGTTTTACTCTTGGTGTAGAACCTTTTAAATCATCCCAAAGGCCTGAAAAAAAACCTAATGAGCTTATTAAAAGTAGAATCCAAAAACTATTGTCTTTAGTTATTTTACTGAATTCAAATATTAAATAAAATAAGATACTAAAAATAAAAAGTATATAGAATCCGATTCCACCAATTATTGGTTTCCTTTGTGATGCCCAACGTTCACCCTTATCGTTTGTCTTTTTTAATTGAGCTAATTTGCCTTTTTTTAAAAGCGAACTGAAACTAATAAAGGATATAATTATAGAACAAATAGAAAATAAAATCAACAATTTCATTCTTTTTCTTTTTCTGTGTTAAAGTAATAGAATACGTTTAAATATTTTAAATACTTAAACAGTCCTCTTGGTTTTATATCAACATCATTTTTACTGCTATAGTGTCCGTAGCTATAACCATAGGTATATCCATAACTATAACCGTAACTGTATCCATATGAATTATAGTTGTTTTTATACCCATAGCCGTATTTAGATGTTCTTACACCAACTCCGTTTAATACAATCGACATATTGTGAATGTCTTTTGTTTCTTTAAGGTAGTTTAAGTTATAAATAAAATTCTTTTTAGAAAAGTTTACACGAGTAACATACAATGGATAATCTGCTCTTTGGAAACTATAAATTGCATCCGAAACAATTCCAATAGGAGGTGTATCGACAATGATAATGTCGTATTTTGTTTTTAATACACCTAAAATTTCATCAAAAGCATCACTAGTAGCAAGTTCCGATGGATTTGGTGGTATAGGTCCAGACGTGATGAAATCATAGTTTTTAAAATCTGTATGTTGAACACATGCTTCTAGACTATCACGACCAATTAATAATGTACTCATTCCTACATTATTTTCAGCATTAAAGTTCAAATGAATCTTAGGTCGACGTAAGTCCATATCCAATATAACTACCTTTTTACCAGAGAAAGAAAGTACACCACCTAGATTTAAAGCAACGAATGTTTTTCCTTCCCCTGAAATTGTAGATGATACCGCAATTATCTTCGAACCTTTCTTTGTTGATAAGAATTCAAGGTTTGATCTGAATGTTCGGAAAGCCTCGGTAAATATGGAATCTGGCTTATTTTCAACTAGTAAACGTTTACTAGTTCTTGAAGCTCTTCGTGTTGTTGGAATTACACCTGAGATCGGTGTATCGGTATATTTTGTAATATCTGATAGTGTTGTTATATCGTTATGTAATAAATATTTAATAGTTGTTATAAGTATGATGATAACTACACCAATAGCAAAAAATATTGCAAAAATTTTGGAACGAACTGGATAGATTGGTGTAAGAGGAACATCTGCTCTACGAAGAATTAAGTTTTGAGAAACGTGTCCTGCTTTTGCCACAAGGTATTTTGCTTTTAAATCAACCAATTGATAATAGAATCCTTCATGAATTTTGTAGGTTCTCATTAATTTTGATAATTCTACCTCATCATATTCTTTACCTAATCCTTTATTTTTGGTTGTATCTGCAGGATTACTGTTCTTTTTTGATTGAATTTGTAGCGATTTAAGGTCATTATTTAATTTGTCATTATAAATTGATACATATTCTTTTAATAACTCTTTTTGAGTTACAATTTGTTTGTCAATAGTTGTTACTCTTTGGTTTTTTTCAGTAACATTTACAAGAAGCTTTTCACGTTCAGCTTGTAGTTGATTAATCGCATTCAAATAGTTAATAATCATACTTTCAGAACTTGGAGCAGCTTGATTGTTAAACATCGAAAGTAATTGTGTCGTGTTTAACTTTTGACTTGATACAAGTTCGGTTTTTATTTTTAAAAGAGTATTATATTCTTTTTTTAATTGTTCAACTTTATCATCATTTCCTGTGTTGGATAAAATCTTTTCTCCTCCTATTGTAAGTACATCTTCGCTAATATGATTTGTCCTTTTAAAGATTGATAAATTACGTTCTGATTCATCAAGATATTTGTATTCTAGTTTTAATTGTTCATCAATAAATTCTAAGATTTTATTTGCTTGTTCTTGCTTTTTTTCAACATTATATTGCAAGAAATCTTGAGTCATCGTATTTAAAATATCTGCTGCTTTAATTGGATTTTGCCCCCAGTATTCAAGTAATATTAAACTTGATTGTTCATCACCAATTCTTACGTCAAGTGTTGAAAAATTTGCATTTAAAGCACTATTGTCGTCATAAGAAATGAAATAGTAACTCTTGCCAGTTAAAAATCTCTGATATTCTTCGATCTTTTGATAGTTGGATACATTTATATAAATTTTACATCCTTTAATTTTACTCCATTTATTCGTTTTTAAAGTGTAAATTGTTTTTTCATTATTGATAGTATATGTTAAGGTGTACGATTTCTCATCGTTAAATTTTACATAAATAGGTATATTGTTGAAATCGCTTGCTACATCTTGTAATTCTACAAAGTAAGGATTGCTTGTATATTGTTCGTAATTTAAAAAAGTACCCTCAGAAAAGTAATTAATATTTAACGGTAATTTTTTTAATGTCCTTTTCCTATATTCTGGAGAACGAAGTAATTCAACAAGATTGTTTAGGTTATTTACATCTAAATAATCATCCATTTCATTATGGATATTAAGTAGATTGTTTCTCATATCATCGTTATTCTTGTTAATCTGAATTACAGCTGTCGTATCAAATAACGGTGGCGTATATCTAAGAAAAATAAATGCACTAACTAAAGCTAAAACTAATATAATGCAATAAAGAATTATATTTTGTTTTAGTATATAAATGAACGAGTTTGGGTCAAACGTATCATTTATGATAGGAATTTTCTTGTATTCAGTTTTCACGTTTATTTCTTTATTATGTATTGGTTATAAAATGTAAGAAACATTATAGTTGTCGTTAAAAGCAAGAAATAAGGTTGTAACTCATTAACTGTTTTATTAATATATCTAGGTCGACTAGCTATATAAATTATATCATTTGCTTCCAATAGAATATTATTGTTTTTAAAGTCAGCTATGGTTCTCACACTAAAATTGTAAACTTTAGGATTAATTCTATCACCTCTAACTATTTTAATATTATATGCTTTACTATTTTCTGGTACACCACCAATTTTAGCTAAAACATCTACGATTGTTAAATTAGATTCCGTAATTGGAACTATAGTCGCATGTGATGCATGTTCATAAAAAAGAGTAATTTTTCGATTGGTAATACTCATTTTCACAAAAGGTTTTTGATAATTATCAGAAAGGAGTTCTTCCAAAAAGGTTTCAGCTTTTCGAATTGTCATACCTCCAAGCTTTATTCTTCCAACTGAAGGCAGTTTAACTGTACTATCACTCTCAATAAAATATAAATAAGCTGGATTATTAGCTGTATTAACACCACTACCTTGACCGTATGAGTTGATTCCAATGACAGCTGTAGCCCCTTGGCTAACTTGTGAATATTGTCCATTTCCACTAACATTAGGCTCAAATAATGCAATCCCATTATTGGTGCTCATTGCTATTGCTAACTGATCACCTGGTTGAATTGTAATCTCTTTAACTTTCGGATTTACAGGATCAAATGCAAAATCTGGGTTTGTTTGAAACATATCCGTAGATGTCATGACTTTACATGAGCTAAAAAGCAATATAATGAATGCAATTAATAAGAAATTCTTTGTCATATTATGAATTTTATGCAAATATATGTTTTTGCTCGTAAATGGAGCTGAAATCATTCACAAAATATGTTTTTTTATTTTTATCTAGCAATTGAAGAGCTAAATAAATGTTAAAAAAAGATAAAAATAAAATAAGCGATTTAAAAACTTTAGTATATTTGATGCTCTAATTTATTATATAACATTTAAGGGTATCAGTTATGAAAAAAAGTTTACTAGTTATTGCTGTTTCTTTGTTATTAGCAACTTTTATGAACTCATGTAAAGTTGTTGAACCTTGTCCTGCTTATGGAAATGGAAGTATTGGTGCAGAACAGATTGATAATTCTAGTTTGTAATTGTTGTCTCGTTTTTAATCGAAGATTTCTGATATAGTTTTAACCTATATTACTTAATTTAATATACATAACCGCAACTAAATATACTAAATATATTGGTTGCGGTTTTTGGTATTTACACTGATTTGATTTTTTATGGCTATTTCATCGGGGAAACCCAAAATTCGTCTTTCTTCTCTTTCTCATTTTTCAAACACTGAAGCCCATATACATTCTCAAGGAATTAATACAATTTGCGAAAGTGGGTTATGTCCAAATAAACGTGAATGCTGGGGGCGTGGTACTGCAACTTTCATGATTTTAGGTTCAACTTGTACTCGTGCGTGTAAATTTTGCGGAGTAGATACTGGTAGACCTTTATCTCCAGATCTTTCTGAACCAATTAAAATCTCTAAAACTATTAAGGAATTCGGCTTAAAACATGTTGTACTGACTTCTGTTGATCGAGATGATCTACCGGATTATGGCGCTTCTTTTTGGTCAAATACGGTGAAAACTATTCGACAAGAAAATCCGCTATGCACTATTGAAACACTCATTCCTGATTTTAATGGAAGAGAAGATCTGCTAGATGTAATTATAGAGGTTGCTCCTGAAATAGTTTCTCATAATATTGAAACCGTTCGCTCTTTAACACCTAAAGTTCGTTCTGTCGCTACTTACGATACCAGTTTGAAGGTTTTAACTTATTTATCATCACATGGAATTATTGCAAAATCAGGAATAATGCTTGGTCTTGGCGAAACATTAGATGAGGTGATGGAAACAATTAAAGATATTCGACAAACAGGATGTTCTATTTTAACAATTGGTCAATATTTTCAACCTTCAAAAAACCATTATCCTGTAAATGCTTTTTTACCCAAAGAAGTGTATGATGATTTAAAAATCAAGGCACTAGAACTTGGATTTAAGCATGTCGAAAGTGGTATTTTAGTGCGTTCATCATATCATGCCGAAACTCAAATTTAGTTATAAAGAAAAAATATAAAAATGTTTTTGATTGTAAACCAAATTGTGTAATTTTGGCATCGGTTAAATAAAATATAAACTAAGTATAATTAATTAAATTACAAACAAATACATATTATGGCAATTAAAGTTGGTATTAATGGATTTGGTCGCATCGGACGTTTAGTTTTCCGTGCTGCTCAAGAAAGAACAGATGTTGAAATCGTAGCAGTTAATGACCCATTCTTGGATCTTGATTATTTAATTTACATGTTGAACTACGATACAGTTCATGGTAAATTTACTGGTACTGCTGAAAATAAAGGTGGTAAATTATTCGTAAACGGTAAAGAAGTTGCTTTCTTCGCTGCTATGAAAGCTGAAGAAATTGCTTGGGGATCAGTTGGTGCTGACTATGTAGTTGAATCTACTGGTGTTTTCACTACAATTGATGCTGCTTCTGCTCACATTAAAGGTGGAGCTAAAAAAGTAGTTATCTCTGCTCCATCAAACGATGCTCCTATGTTCGTAATGGGTGTTAACCATAAAACATACACTAAAGATATGAACGTTGTTTCTAACGCTTCTTGTACTACTAACTGTTTAGCTCCAATCGCTAAAGTAGTTAATGATAAATTTGGTATTGTTGAAGGTTTAATGACAACTGTTCACGCTGCTACAAATACTCAAAAAACTGTTGATGCTCCTTCTAAGAAAGATTGGAGAGGCGGACGTTCAATTTTGAACAACATCATCCCTTCATCTACAGGTGCTGCTAAAGCTGTTGGTAAAGTAATTCCAGAATTGAATGGCAAATTAACAGGTATGGCTTTCCGTGTACCTACTGCTGACGTTTCTGTTGTTGACTTAACTGTACGTTTAGAAAAAGCTGCTTCTTATGACGAAATCAAAGCTGCTATCAAATCGGCTTCTGAAAACGAATTAAAAGGTATCTTAGGTTACACTGAAGATTCAGTTGTTTCTACAGATTTCATCCACG
>Ga0302288_1000492_pt1 | contig 31659 bp, 71 predicted proteins | sample III_Fen_N1_1_FD_194549 | JGI IMG/M metagenome (GOLD analysis project Ga0302288, IMG submission 194549) | Peat permafrost microbial communities from Stordalen Mire near Abisko, Sweden - III_Fen_N1_1 | ecosystem: Environmental > Terrestrial > Soil > Wetlands > Permafrost | place: Sweden: Abisko...
GGGCTTGTTCTCTCTCATGCTCGTGCTAATTCCATCTGAGGCAAGTCACCCAAATGCGACCGATCACCCCTAATAAGATCCTAAGACTTAATTACTGCTACAACCTTCTTAGCCTTAGCTACGATAACTGCCCCAAATAGTCCTGCAATCAGCAGAGCCAGATCGAATACAGCACCAAGCACAGCAATGGCTGCTGAGGATGACACCCCGCCAATAAACAGCAGTACACCCCCCGCTACAAGCAGGATTGTTCCTGCAATTTTTGCAAACTTTGAATTCATTTTTTCTCCTTCTTTTTCTTTGACTTTCCAGCAACATTAAGCGCGATGGCTACACTTTGGGTTTGTGATTTTCCCTTACCCATCTCTTTCTTGATGTTAGCTGAAACTATCTTGTCTGACGATCCTTTTTTCAAAGGCATTATAGTACCTCCTATTTATTTACTGTAGTAGTACTCTTAATGAGGAGTCCCGTAAGCCAAGTGAGACACACAGAAACCCACCACGACAGTTTCCCTGCAATAGCTCCCGAAGCAACAGCTGCTGGGAACACGGCAGGAATGACTACAGGCCAAATCAGCCACACAATAGTTCCACTAACGACTGCACAAAATCCAATGAGGACTACTGCAACAATACTTGCAGACAAACCAGTAATAAACTTTGTCACCAACCTTATCCTCCTTAACCGATCTCAATATAATCGAGAGCTATCTTATCGTACTCCAACGTCTTGACCTCTCCAGTCTCTACGTCCTTGTACACCAACTTCTGCGTCTGCAAATGTCCTCGTCCGCTGACATAAGCCCCGTTGATTATTTTCTCTTCAAAATCTTCAACCATCTTATTCCAGACGACGACATTATGGTTATAGGTCTTTTTACTATACCCATTGTCTCGCATAGACTCAATAGTGAAATTAAGGGCTACTTTGTCTCCACTTACACTCTTATATGGACTCCCTATCACAGTACCTTCAAGCAAAACAAAATCTTTATCTGAGACCATTATCAATGTCCTCCTATTGATGTATGGAAGATTGTATCACACTACTTTTTATTTGTCAAGTGCTCTAATTTTACTGAACTGTCAAACACTGATAAACATATAGGGCAGTACCAAATGCTAGTTGTTATACATAGATCATGCACCATATCAATACTTACAAAAGCCTTCTCTTGAATATCACATGTCTCTTTTGTCCATTACTGTCTAAATCACACATTATTTTACCTCTCTCTGTTTACTAACATAATTATTTGCTGCCCATTGTGCATATACATGTATGCAACCTTTACGATGTCCAAAAACGTATCCTACAACAAACCCCAGTCCTACCACTGCTAGAACTGCCATACCACACACAATATATACAATCATTTTGTAACCTCCTCCACTACATGAAAATCACTAATACCCTCGATCTCCTTAAAGGATGTCTCATCCACCAGATAGACTGTGTTCTTAGGAAATATCCATAGGGTTTTAGTATTATTCTTAAACCACTGAACCACTCGGCAATGCTCCAGATGGGCTTCTTGTTCTGATGGCATCAGTATTTAGCATCCTCAATAAGTTCATTTAGCATATTGCAACAATCTGTAATTGATTTCTTAGCTTTGTCACTGATGCTATTACTAAGGTCATCCCTAGTATTCACTAACTTCTCGATTACTTTATAAAGTTCTGTTTCTTCAAAATGACTTAACATTCCTTCACCTCTGCATCGTCAGCTTGAAACCAAATTGTCTTATTACAAAATGGGCATATATTAAAGGGTACTCCTCTACCCTCACTAGCGAACCAATGCTCACCACAAGAAGTAGAAAAACGCAATTTTCCATTAATCTTAAACACATCAGGTTTCCAGAAACAACTTCCTCCACCTATCATTTAATTAGCCCCCTTTTATACTTATCAGGCGTTTCGATATAGTCACCGATTTCGGCAACGTTTTCTAACACATATTCGTGAGAGTGACTGAACCCATCACCGTTAAAATACCATGTTTCGTTTTTTAGGTATGCTATTTCCCATTCTGTTGTAGCGTCTACGCGAACCCAATAATAACCATCTTTCATATTATGCTCCTCCAAGTACAGCCACAAAGGCTTGCACAGATATAATTTCAGGATAGAAATAAAATCCTTCACCTGAAACTGTATAATACCACCTATTTCACTCTGCAACCATCACTCTTTGTCCCCCTTAATATCAAACATCTCATACGTCGGTTTGAGAGCTTGTTCTTTCTCCCAATTATCACCAGAATAGTGATAATCATGCCAAGCCATATAAATAGTCTTCCACTCAGGGAAACACATATAAGCTTGCTCCAACTGCTCCTGTACCCGTTTCCCCGGAAGAGCTACACCAAAGTAGTCATCAGAGAAATCAAAGTACCAATCGAAATTCTTACAACGGTCGAAGTATTGTTTTTTAGTCATCTTCACCAAGATCTTCTTCAACACAAGTATCCCCACAAGAGGGACATATTGCTTCATCTGCTTCACTATATTCTATAGCAGCATCACTCCAAACAGAATGACAGTTATCACATACCCATGCCATAATTTCTATCTCCTTAATAATCATATTATAGCATATTATCTATGCCGTGTCAACTCATAATTCTCTCTAATTTCCTGCATCACACTGTCATACTGCTCCGGGGTGCAATTCTGTGATCCGCACACTGAGCAGATGAATCCTTTATCAGTGAACTCTACCATAACTCCGTTATAATTGAGGGCATCATCCTCTATATAAGGAACGTGATCTGTGGTCTTTTTGCACTGGATACAGTACATCTTACTTGTTGGTTTCATATTTCCTGATTTTCTCCAAGCATTTCTTGTTCTGATACAACTTTCGTTTATACCATAGCCATATCCTGCATATAAACAGTTTATCAATTAGTTGCATCTGTTTTCCCCCTATCAGGAAACATTCTATTCATATGTTCTTCTGTAGCTTTTTCTGCTCGTTTGATAGCTCTAGGCAACAGAAAGTATTTACCTAATGGGTAAAAAATAGGATATGTTATTAAGATATTTATGCTTGTAATCAAACTAAACAAGCACACAATAAAATGCCCAATACTAGTAATACATCCTATAGCAGATTCCCATATATCTCCTAGTACATGCAGAATACTGGCTCCTAACTTTACATCAGACACTTTCATTCTTCTGCACTCCTATATTCCCAAAAATCTCGTTAATCTTAGCCTGAGCCTCGCCCATAGTATTTGTATCTTCCCTATTGCTACCAGTCTCAGCTCTAACCTTAATGAGGTCGAGCAGGGTCTTAGTTACAGAAGCTTTATTAGGAAGGTCAAACAGGATATACCGTTCACCTGTTTTTGAGTTTACCATGATGTTTATATTATTTATAAGTTTACGTTTATCAGCAGGGATAGCATCAAGCATCTTGGCTTCACCATCTGCAGTATAATAGTCGAGGGGATCTATATTCCTAATAGCTTCAAGGTCTTGCAGGAGGGTAATGGGAAGGATTTCTTGGGCGTGTTGCCATATTGCTTCTCTAAGCCTCTTACAAGCCTCTACAATATCTCTTTTTTTTGCCAGCTTAGAACCTTGAGCTAAACATTTTTTGTATTCTGAGACTCCGAAGGATAGTTTATATGCTTCTACATTGTCATTGGTTTCTACTAACTTAAATGCAAATAGGACTTCCTGCGGAGTCAGGGAAAGCCCTTCAAAGGTTTCATCTGTACTATCTGGGAGGATTTCTGCTATTTCACTCTGCACTTGTAGCTGTAGTTCTTTATCATCTGCGTCCATATAATCCTTTTGTAGCCATCCAGCCACACAAAAAAAGCAAAGCATTATTACATATGTACAAAATACAAATACCTCGTAATGTCATTTCACAATCCTGCCATTGAATGCTTTTACGGCAGGCAGCTCTCGCGTTCGCTTAATATAATCATTAGTCATATTTATGATCTCCTGTATACTGTAAACCTTAGTCTTGCCTTCAGCAATAGACCTAAGCTCATCTATTTTCTCTTGCCCAAAAGTCTTCACATACCAATCCAGCACAGCAAGGGGGTGCCCCTCATAGTATTTATCTCGCTCCCTACGACATAGGGTAACAGCATTGAACTCATTCCACCGAGTACTTGGGTACATAGTGCAGCCAAACAGATAAAAGATCGTCCCAGACTTCTTCTCACCAGAAACAATGCAAGCATAGCCGTACTTCTTCTTGATGTAGTTTTGAAAGGCTTCATCTAAGCCTTCTTCTAGGTGCTTTCTCTGCGACTCAAGTGGTTTCAGTAAATCCTGCATAGTCTGTAATGTGTACTAAATTATGATTTTGTACAAGTACCCTCATTCTAAATAAAATTATACAATGTTTATCTGTCCCCCACAGCAATCACAAAAGTCAATTTCTCTATTATCATTAGGTTCCCAGCCAATAACTTCTCTTGCACATGATGTGGTGTAGTTTTGTTCACCTGCAATTTACTAATTGTCAGGTATAACCTGTTGTTGGATGATGGCGCGATCTTCAAACATTTTCAAAAGAGAATCTTTTGTTTGTTTTCCGTGTCCGCTTTTCTTTACACAAGCCGGACTACAATAAAAAAATGTTTTCTCCCCAAAAATTGTCATAGTGACTTTTGCGCCCTGATCTGACTCTTTTCCGCAAACCGTACATTTCATAGATTCCTCCTCGCGCCATCTAATGCATAAATTAGAAAGTTCCTTATAAGATCCTATCTAAAAAGAACAGTCTAAACCACATATAAAGCATCTTATACGGAACATTATAACAGAATTATTTGGATATGTCAAGCCTCTGTTCTGCTTTCATCTTCCTAACCCATTCCAGTTGTCTCAGCACAGATTGCTCCATGCCATCCCAGTCTCGCACAAGCGGAGGTGGGGTTTCACCCCGTTCCCGCATTGCCTTTCTGGACTTGGCATAATACTCATCAATAGGGAACGGCCTAGCCAACTCCACTTTACCTTTGTACTTTTGCTGGAATTTCCCTGCTTTTTGATGATAATTCATGTGATGCCTCAGCACAGGGATCCAGTTATTAGGACTTGTGTTCATAGACTTAGGCTTTCGCATCTCTATGCGCCCTATATCCTGAATGGACACTTTCCTATTCTGCACCAACAGAAGATAGTTGATAACCCAAAAGAGCTTCTTGACTATCCTCTTGGTCTTCTTTATTGGGACATCCTGAACACAAAGGGCAACCATATTCTCAAGATCCCATATCTTGACGGTTTCCTCTGTGTTCATAAAGTTCATGTAGCCCTCTAGCTGAGGAACATATTCAGAGAAGTCTTCAGTTATCATTCCTTAGGTGGCTCTGGCAAAAGCATCCAATGAGTAGCATATCTCCCACCCCTACTATTGGGTACACTCATGTAGTAAGAATCTTCACTACCTATACAAGCATAGCCTTTCCTACCAATTCCTAGAAACATCCCACCTTTAGCCCCAATACCCAAAACCAATAAGCCATCTGGTGGCAGTTCTTTAGTTACACTAGTCCATCCTTGCACACTGCCCTCCTTACTGAAACTTAATCTCTTCTATGTTCTCTATGTACTCCACACCATTCTGTGTGTTAAATACAATTCGCTTATTCCCAGATAGCACATTGATATACTTATCACTCTCTGTAAACTCTGCATCAACGCGCCTCAGCCACTTCTTCAACTTCAAGCGGTCAGACTTGTCTATAGACTGCGTTGGGGCTTGCCGTTTGGTGGTGAAGGGCTTCTGCGCCTCCATGAGGGACATTTTATCTGGGGGAAGTGCAATTGGACTACTGACCCAGAATAATAGATCTGATATTGGTGTTCTGATTAGATATGACCAGCTGTTACGCTCTGACATCTTAGGAGAAACCACCTCACCAAATCCCATTTCGTTAGCATGAACAAGAGGGGGGACAGCACAGACTATATTTCCTGCTCTCTCTGAGATATAGTTGCGGGTATTTACACACCAGTAAACTGGATCCCCAACTTCAAAAATCGCTTCTTCTATCACTTGTTATCCTTTATAGTTTGATCATCATACCCCATAACAGAAAATTTGTCAAGTGGTTTTAAGACAAATTTTATAAAATAACACAGAACGCTATTATAGCGGTTTTAACGATGCCAAAGTAGTGCCTTGCATAGTTTTACAAAAAGCACTACAGACTTGTCAAATAATCAATAGTGATAGGAATTTGGCCCCAAAGTGACCTATTCTAGCCCTTATCTGGGAACCTCTAGTTTAATCCCTTTTTAAGAGCGTCAATAATACACCATGATAGGTTCTCTCCTGCATCAGGCAAGTCCTTTTCATAATCATGCTCCAGAATAGCCTGTTTCACCAAAGGATTGATAAAATGTTTATGTTCATTCACTGCATTTTGTACTTCTACATAAGCAGGGCTATCTTCCTGACCCCAAGCATCTTTCTTACGGAAGATATGAAAATCTGACACTTTTGAGATCTGTTCTGTAGCCTTCTCCCTGATTGATAGCATCATTTCAGGGGTCAAAACAGAATCCAGAATGGCAAAAGCAGCGGAATAGGCCATATTACCCAAAATACGTTCTTCATGATGGGCATCCCCACGCAAAGTTTCCTTTACATAATCAATGCAGAGTTGCTTTTTCTCATCATAGCTAAGATAATCGTCAATGTCTAGTTCAATAGTCATAATAGCCTCCTTGTGTAGCTTCATCAAAACTCAATCTAAATCGCCCCTAGACCCCTTCTCGTGCGTCTGGAGAGGGGTTAAGCTCTGCATCTGTGATCTTTGTCTACAAATCACAAATCTCGTTAATATACATTCTGTCCCCAGAGAACCAATAACTACCTTTAAGGAGACATAGGGATTCGCTGATTATATTGAGTTCCTTTTCACTAAGTTCTACCTTCATAAAACACCCCCCATTAGAATAACCAGAGTATAGCACACCCGCGAAATCCTGTCAAGGGCTGCTGGCGCGCCGAAACCCTATTTTTTCGGAATTCTTCTCTTTCTTTATTTTCAGGTGGATATTAAAATTCTTAGAACAGAGGAACTCTGTATATTATGTAATAATATCTGTAGTAATATAGTGTAGTATTCTAATGTAGTAATTTAATGTCTTAAGAAGCATTCTCCTTGAAGGCAAATCCAGAAGTTACTTCAAGGCATTTCTGATACTCCTTGAAGGCAAATTCAGTTATCCTTGAAGTAACTTCTGAATAAGGGTACTTGACAAAAGTATAAACCTCTGATACTATTCTGTCAACATCATAGATGTTCAGAACATATACTCAAGACTAGCCACTTTGAGTATGCGTTTTGATAACGCAGAGAGCCTTTTGTATACATCCGTGGCTACCCGAAAGGGGGGTGTATACAAGAGGCTTCATTTTTTAGGAGTTCTTTATGTCTACAGACAGTGCCATCGATTTACTACAGCCGCATGTCTACTACTACCAATTTGGTAATATTAGGATAGCATCAAAATCCTCTGATAAGTTCTATAGACTAGATGCTGCAGCCATAGTTCTGCTATCCCAGATAGTTTACTGGCATCCAAAGGCGCGAAAGCATGATTATTGGGTTTATAAGACACAGGAGGAGTTTTCTCAGGAAACAGCATTATCCTGTAAGCAAATAGCTAGGGCACGGGATGATTTAGTTGCTCTGGGGTTACTTAAGTATGAGTTAAGGGGCTATCCACCAAAGGCATACTTTAAGCTGAATACCTGTATGTTTGATAAGTATGCAGAAGCTCTGGCAGATAGACAAGAGGAGAAAGACCCTACTGTCTACATTAGTGTAGAGGAATTAGAAACCCTGTCAACACATACTGATGACACATCCTCTACGCCTTCCAGTGAAGGGGATTCAGAAATTCCGGAAGACTGGATGCCTATTTTTGCTAGAATAAGGGAGTGTGGGTTTTATCAAGATAAGGCCGAAAGGGATCCTAAAGGGGCTATCTATGGGTATAATCAGAAGCTATATACATACATTTCAGAGATTCTTGATGGTTCTTTCTATGAGAAGAGCGGGTACCACATTATAAAGAGGCACAACTTAGAAGGACTAACAAGAGACAAAATTATTGATTGGTTGGTAGAGGCAAATAGACTTCCTGCTGGGAGAGAAGGCTATGCTAATAGGGCTATTCTATATCTGACCAAGACAGCTACCTATAGTCCTGTGCTAAATGCTCTTTGTGATGGGGCTAATGGATCTTCTAAGTCTGCAAAATTCCTCATCAAAGAAGAATCCTATGAACCTGGAAAGGATGCTAATGATAAAAGGGGTGATCGACCACCAGAGTCCATCTGGTTTGGAGAAAATAATGGGTTCAATGAGCGCCCCGACAAGTATTACTCTGAGCTAACATTCAATCATCCTCGTGTCTGGGGATTGTATCACTGCATTAAGGAGTATGCGGAATCTTGTAAAGGTGAGGATGGAATTTGGACTAAGCACAATAAACCGGGGACAAAGGTATCTGAAATAGATATTCTGTACTGGATACTCAAGGTATCTTCTGAGCATGGGGTTACTTCTGACGAGATATTTCAGAATATTATTATCGGGGATGATCGTAATTATCTTTGGGCACTCGTGATGCAATTTATTTACAACAAGAATAGCTATAAACTGGCACGAGATGAGGTACAGAGTAAGTATTTATATTGTGGAGCGAAGGACTTAGATCCTTCTAAGTACACTAGAGCAGTTGGTAAAGGGGTAAAGAAATGATAACTATGCAACAGGCTATTGAAGTGAATCAGAATGCGATGAGGATACGGGATCTATTACTTCCTGTTCGAGATGAGCAGGAAAGAGATAGACAGGCAAGGGCTGTGGTATTAGGTGAGGCATACAATACATGGTTCCAGCTACGAAATAACCAACCTGAAAATGTAAGGATATTGGAGGAAGCTAATGATAATGTACATTGGGCATATGTTGGATACAGCATGTCTACAGATAAATACAATGCCATACAGGATAGTTTGATTTTGCTAAGCAGCATAGACTGTTTTATAGAGGATGCTTCTAAGACTATTGACAGCAAGGGAAATGAAGCATAATCATAGTATTAAGATCCTTCCCGATGGGAAAGATTATAGTTATGTGTATGGCGATGGGACTTTGAATAGGTCTAAATATGAGAGTAGGTAGAGGATGATAACAAAGCATGATGTGAAGTGGTTTGATTTGTGGCTACATGAATATTGTTTTCAAGCTCCCCCTAAAGAGGATTGGATGACTATGAAGGATTCTTACCTGGCTGGTATTGAACGAGCTAAACAAGATTCCGCTCAGATTCAGTGTTCCTACTGCGATAGGAAGGTGCAATGTCATTTTCCAGAGTATTGTGAGAAATATAAAGCAATTCTTGGACTTGACACATCTCCTGCGTCTGTGCTATAATGCTCTTAGGTTGATTATTAAGGAGGCTACTATGAAAGCATACAAGGTATTTAATTCAGATTGGACTTGCAGAGGGTTTCAGTACGAAGTAGGTAAAACCTATACTCATGAAGGAAAAGAGGAGTGTTGCTCGGCTGGGTTTCACGCTTGCAAGAAAGTAAGTGATTGCTTTTCTTATTATTCCTTTGATCCTGCAAACAAGGTTGCAGAGGTAGAGCTGTCTGGAGTAGTCTTGGGAGAAGACCAAGATAAACAATGTTCTTCAGTTATTACTATCATGCGTGAGGTTTCTTGGGAAGAGATGCTTACTCTTGCAAACACAGGAGTGGGGAACTCTGGTAACATGAACTCTGGTAACATGAACTCTGGTGACAGAAACTCTGGTAACATGAACTCTGGTGACAGAAACTCTGGTAACTGGAACTCTGGTAACGGGAACTCTGGTAACGGGAACTCTGGTGACAGAAACTCTGGTAACTGGAACTCTGGTAACATGAACTCTGGTAACATGAACTCTGGTAACGGGAACTCTGGTATGTTTAATACCACTGAGCCATTTATTCGGTTATTCAATAAAGACACCAGTCTTACTAGAGATCGTCTTAATGTTCCTAGCTTCCTATATTTTAATCTCACTCAGTGGGTGTCCCACGATACTGCTACAGAAGAAGAAAAAGCAGAGCATAAACAGGATATTGAAGCTTGTGGAGGATTCTTGAAGACTTTTACATATAAAGATGCTTTCAAACGAGCTTGGGTCAATGCAAGCAACGAAGAGCGTCAGCAGGTGCAGAATCTGCCTAATTTCGATGCAGACATCTTCTTTGAGATCAGTGGTATTAGAGTTTAAGGAGGCTAGACATGAGAACTGTTATTTTGATTAGTGGTATTCTTATTGCAGAGGCTATTAACCCGATTCACATGCAGTCAACAGAAGTTATGGTATTTATAACTGTATTGGTGGGGATTTCTATGGTCATGGATATTGTGGACTTTTTTAGTAAAAAATGAGCCGATCCAGAAAGAAGTGTGGTGTAATCAAGGATAACGGCAGAAGCAAGAAGTACGACAAGAGACTTGCCAATAAAGCCGTTCGTCATGCTGACCTTGCTTCTGGTTGCTCGTACAAGAAAGTCTATAACCAGTATGACATTTGTGATTATTGGTGTAGTGATTTTAGGGAGCCACGGATTAAGTGGTGGGATGACGAGGAAGAGTATCAAGCATACCTGAGGAGGTTGTACAACAAATGAAAAAGCAGATTGATATATGGGAAGGTGAAGTTAGAGACGGATCATCGTTCATTTATAGTGGGATGGCTGTAGGTGAAGATACTATTGATGAAATTATGGATTCCATTGTTGCTCTTGAAGGTCATAGGGTTAAGATTACCGTGGAGGTAATTGAATGAGTAAAATTGTAGTTTGTGGCCTTGATGGGACTGTTTCCAAGGTAGGCGACAGGATTAAGTATCTTGGACAGTCTCCGAAGGACTGGGATGCTTTCTATGGTGCTTGCGGGGAAGATAAACCTGTTGATTCAATCATTAAGATTGTTGAGGATCTTGTGTTTGGTTCTGGCTATGATATTGTGCTTTGCTCTGGTCGTAGAAAATCATGTGAAGAAGCTACACGACAATGGCTTCAGTACAACACTCATTGGTTTATGTATGCATACGATATTCTTCTTCGTAAAGACGGAGACTTCCGTTCGGATACCATCGTTAAGAAAGAGCTTCTTGACAACTACCTCTCCGAGAATGATTACACTAAAGACGATGTGGCTTTTATCCTTGAGGATAGGTCTTCTGTGGTCAAGATGTGGCGTGATGCTGGTTATACTTGCCTTCAGGTGGCAGAAGGAGACTTTTGATGAATATTGCTGAAGCCCTAGCTACTGATGTAAGTATACGTGTGTCTTGTGGATACCGGTGGCTTATACGAGATAGTATGGGATATTATCATGTTCTTGAACGCAAATATCGAGCACACTTTACTACTGAGTGTGTCACTACTCGTTTTGAAGATGAAGCAGTCAGGGTACTGATGTTGGGAGAAACAAATGACTAACTGGTACAAATACAGAGACACAGGCTTCCTCTGGTGTGAGATCGACGAGGGCAAGAAGATGTGGAGGAGGGAGCTTGACACAGGTAAGTATTATGCTGTACTGTATGAGAAGGCTGTTCGTCCTATCGTCAACGGCACCGGTATCAGGTATTGTGTAGCATATCACGGCGGTAGCGAGCACTATTGGGAGTTCACCACGCATGAGGCAGCCATGAAGCGTATGAGGGAACTTGTATATGGCGTTGCTAGGAAGTTGGATGGTGTGAAATGAGATCATATAATGAGCAGATGTTTAAGGATGCTTTGTTTGACGAGTACTGTAAGCTTACGGATTTACTCAAGCAGAAGGAAATTCTGGATGCAAAGATTGAGAAGTCCAAGCACACTCTTGAGAACATAGCTGAGAACTGGAAACATATGGACGAGTGGAAGGCGGGAAAGGTTAATGCTTAAACCAGCAATACTCTACAAAGAGGCTCTAGCAGAAAAGGCTAAGGTGGTTATTGATAAGCCAGAGAAATATCAGTTCATAGATTTATGTAACTATCTTTGTTATAATACGTTTGATGTTGACGAAGTGGACGAGTATGTTAGAGTAAAACGTGTATCCATAAATGCTAATGGAGATGTGTTAGGGTTTATGAAAGCTACTATATGTAGACAGGATAATTCTGTCTGCGAATTATTATTTGTTAATTTTGATTTAACCAAGCTCTCTATTACTTTTGTACGAGATATGGAAGCATTCTTGCAGTATCTATTGAAGAACTTCAGGAAGGTTTCTTTTCAGTGTGTGGTAGGGAATCCTGCAGAACGACTCTACGACAAGGTAATTGAGAAGTATCACGGTAGGGTTGTTGGTGTGAAGAAGCAGGAAGCGTTGTTACAAGATGGTCAGTTTTATGACCTGAAATTATATGAGATAGTAAAGGAGTAAAGCATGGGATCCAAAGATAATCTGAGTTCTGCTGGTGCTGTATTAGGCAAAGCTGGCGGGGAAAAAAAGACGGCAAAACAGGCTAAGGCCCGTAGAGAGAATGGCAAGAAGGGTGGACGGCCTAAAGGTAATAGTAACCAATAGGAACCTAGGCGGTCAAGTATCCATATAGGATAACCAGAGCGCTCTGCTTTGCATATGCTACCTAAGAGAACCAGAGCGGCTTGCCTATTACTACCATTCCAGCGCAGCAGACATATAAGGAGGATCTATTATGAAAGTTTATGTTGTACTAATGAGACGTTGGGGTGATACAGAAACTCACTCCTATATTCATGATGTCTATAGTACACTCGAAACTGCAATATGTGCAGCTAGAGCTGAAGAGGATGATCGTGGCGGTAAGTATATTGCATATATTGAGGAACGTGATGTGGATCCCCCACAGATGAAGATAGGCCAAGATTATTTCATACAGGGAACTTTAAGGATTTCCCTAGAGAAGCTCTAGTTTGGCAGCACGCTGATTTGCTTCGTCGGATGAATGGTGAAATAAATACCAAATAATTCATTTAATTCCTGATTTATCGAAATTGCCCTCAGCCCTTTTCCAGCATAGCTTTGCTCGATGAGGGCTTTTATTTATTCTGAATAATTCAAATTAAATAGGGGGTTCTGAGGGAGAATGCAGCGTGGTTTTGTCAGGAAAGGTGATAATTTTGCTGACATCCGCAATATGGTTGGCTCCAGTTGTAGTAAGGGTTTGTGGTTATTTTTGAATTAGTGGGTGTGTCTGGGTGCAGAAGTGCCAGTTGTACTGGTGACTCAACCCTGTAGTTGTACGGGAAAGCCAACCCTGCTAGTTGTACCGGCGTCCCGACCCTGTTGTTGTGCGGGTGCTTTGACCCTGTTCCCTGTAGTCTGAATAGATGGGTGTATCCTTTTGTATACGGTTGGTGTGTCAAAATGACTCAATTTGCTATTTTGTGAAGTTAAACTGTAGTAATTTAAGCTATTGTATAATTTCGTGTTGACCTCCTTTTAATTCATCCACAAGTAAACTGGATTATATCAGAAAATAGGCTAAAAGTCAAGGCGCCTGTGTATAACTTTCTTGATAAGTGGGTTTTGTCTATATACTATATAGACTTATGCCTGTGTGAAACTTGGGTATAATGAGGGGTATTTACAAAAATATTCTATAGTGTATGGTGTTATTATGAAACAAACTAATATAACTATTGTCCAGAATTGTGGCACTTATTCCGAGATAGACATATCCGGGATAAGCGGTATCTATGTAGATAATGATGATATTGAAAGGATCATGAAATATCGGTGGTATCTTGATGCTAAAAAGGCTAAAGTAGATGGGTTATATTATTTTAAGGCTAATTTTGAAATAATATCTAAAAAGCCTTATAGATATAAAATGTTATCATTGCATCGTCTTATAATGAATCAAATAGAATTTGATGGTGTTCATGTTGTGGATCATATAGACCAAAATTCTAAAAATAATCGTAAAGAAAATTTGCGTATATGTACTGCTAGTGAAAATCTACATAATTGCAGGAAGGATATAGACCGCCCTAAATTTCTACCTTATGATGTAACTGAGGAGTATTTTAATTCAAGGTTATATATTGCTAGTTCTGCATTCATAGGAAATTTACTTGTCACTAAACTAACGCATAACGATTGTACTTATATTATACAATCAGTAAAGTTTAAGGGAATGTCTACTAGGAATAAGCTAGGGTATCCCGGAATCGGATACAATGCAGAACGTAATAAATTTGAGGTATTTCATAAAGGTGTGAGGTGTGGTCTATATAATTCTATAGAAGATGCTTTACTTAAGGCATATAGTAAACATAAAATACCCTATGAAATATATAAATTATGACAATTTTTGTATTTTACCTATTGCATATTTTTATAAGGGTATGATACTATAAGGTAACACGGCAAGAAAAGCCGAAAGGGGAATTGACTATGAGTATTGTAATGATTCTGAATGAATTACATGATACGGAATAGGTATCACTAACAAAAGAAAACAGTTGGTATATTGTAGCTCATTATGTTGGTAATGAATTAAAACGAAAATGCCGATACGATGATTTTTTTGAAGCTGTGGAGTGTCTGAAGGAATGGCAATCATATTTTGAGGCTTGACAATTTTTCTTAAGATAGTTTATAATTAGGTTATCAAGGCAAGCCGGACGCCTATAAAACCGGCAAGGGGTGAATTATGGCAGTAGAATTTAATGCAGAATTTGGAATGGCATCAATCGTGGTAAAGTTTATGGGGCCAACTAATTCAAGAGGCTTACGTTATAAAGCAATATGTCAAGCTGGATCAATTACCGTGAGCGCGGACTATAGCAAAAATCCTACCGAAAATGCTATTACAGTAGCAAAAATGCTCGCCGAAAAGCTTGATTGGCAGGGAAAATACCATCTCGGGTATCTCCCTAAGTCTGAAAAAAGTTATTGGGTATTTGTCCTTGAGGTGCAAGCAAAATGAAGTACACTTATAAAAAGGTATTACAAGGTAATTATGGATATGGTTGGGATGATCTTTGTACATATGAAGCAAAAAGCAATGGCCTTGCAATAAGCCTGAAAGAAATAAAGGACGATTATAAATCCTATCGGGAGAATGAAAAACAGTATTCACATAGGGTAATTTTCAGGAGGGCAAAAAATGCTTAATACAAGAGGATTCACCGTCAACGGAAAAAAAATCATTGTCGGGCATGATAGGGAAACCGGAAGACGATACTATATAAAAGAAAATCAACCTTACATAGAAGTGAAAAGCATTGAAATACATCTTTTCACTTCAGAAGAAAATTACATTTTTATAGTTGATTATTTTGGTAATGAGCATACTATTTTTTATGACGTCGAAAACCCTGAAAAAATAGTAGCAGAATTGAAAGCGATTTTTTGGATTGAATAGGAGGAATTTTTATGAGTAATTTCGAGAAAATGCCAAAAAAGTCGGGTAAACCGTATGAGCTAAAAAGAGTTGACCCGAAACGGTCAAAACAAAGAAAATGAAGCCGTGAACCGCATGAAGTAAAAATCGTGCGGTTTTTTATTTATTTTTACTTTTTCTGTTGACAAGATTATTAGCATGGTCTATAGTATATATAGATAGGAGATACAAATATGACAGTAAACCAGATACAAGAAGCAACAGATAAGGCAAGATTGATAAATGCCTGCAATAATTTTGCACGTGCCATGAAAGCTAAAGAAGTGGAATATGTTGACCCTATCCTTGAACATAAAGGGAAAACCCTTTATCATATCAATAGAGAACATGCTAAAACTGTTAAAATGACTGTAAACTACTAGGCTTTTTTGCCTAGCATAGATATTTGAGAGGAGAATTTTATGAAGAACATTATCAAGGGTATTTTGATTGGCATGGTGTGTTTTGTGATCGGTTTTGTGGTATGTTATCAGGTTATTGTACTTACTACAGAATTCACTGTTCATCCAGATAACACAATAACTCTGAATATTTTGGGTCAGGATAACGATTATGAGTAAATTTAATATCAGTCAGTTTGAAAACGCCTTTTATTCCATGTTATACAAGGATTTTTCCCTTGACGTAACAGAATTTAACCGGAAAATTTGTTATCGAGGCCGTGTAATGCGCGTCCGCATGGAAAATGCGCGGATTGTGTCTATTGTTGACCTTTCGGGCTTGCATCCTGTTCTTTTGTACAGTTTAGAGAAGGTTTCTGCTTGACACGATAGCAGATAAAATGATAAGGTTAATCAAGAGGAGAATTTGAATATGAAAAAGACTATTGAAGTGGAATTGAGGACTATTGACACAATCAAGGAAGAAAGTCCCGAGCTTTACAAGAAGATCATAGAAAAGAATTATGATATTAATACGGAATTTGACTGGTATGATTCTGACTATGATGATATTAAAACTATGCTTGGATTTTGTGGTTTTAATACCCCCGAAATTCATTTTTCAGGTTTTTCCAGTCAAGGAGATGGAGCAAACTTTACGGGTAATTTTTCCAAAGCAGGTATAGATTTTGCAGGATTGGCAGCATATGCACCAAAGGAAGAGTTTTTTCTCTTGTTTGCTACACTTTTAACTGACTTGACGAAACCTTTTGAAGATGCACGGTTCACACTTTATAAGTCAAGTAGTCACTATGAGCATGAATATACAGTATCAATCAAAGATGTTGAATTTGACAATGATATTCCATATTCCATTATTCCAGAATCTGAAATTCTGGATGCTTGCTGCAAAATTATGCAAGTCATTTACCGCAAACTGGAAAAACAATATGAGTACTTGACCAGCGAAGAAGCAATCTACGAAACATTAGAAGCCAATGAGTATTATTTTAACGATATGGGGGAAATTGTAGAATGAAAAAGTCAACGGCTATTTTGGCAATCATTGGCGCTTTTATTATGGGTTTTTATATATCATATCAAGTAATAGTGTCAACTATGGAAATTAGTGGATATGCAGATCATAGTGTAGATATAACGATTTTAGGTGAAACACATACATATTAAAGGATGAATAAATAAACCACTAAACCGGCCTAAAAAGCCGGTTTTTTATTTGACAATGTTTTAACTATGGTGTATAGTAATTATATGGTTGAAACAAACCAAAGGGGAATTTATATGAGAACATTTATTGTAACAGGGAAAATGAACGGCGGCGAATTTAAGGTATCTGAGATCATGGCAACTAGCAGAGCCAATGCAAAAACGGCAGCATTACTTTCTGGTTATGCTAAAGTAGTTCAGGTAATATCTAAATGAAACGAGAAAATGGTGTATTTTATGTCAAGTATTTAGGTATATGGCTTCCAGCAGGATGTGCACTCCATTCTGCTATGGAATATCTAGCACGTATAAAGGAGATATAAATGCAGTACCATATCGAGTACAGTAAAATGGGATTCTGGACTAATGCAGTAGGTACGTTTACAGATATAAGACAAGGGAGTTATGATACGTTAGGCATGGCACAAAAAGATATGTATTTTGCAGCAAGCAATAACCCTTCCTATACTTTCCGTATAGTGACAATACACGAGTATAGGATCAATAAAGTATCCTGTTAATAAACCCATAGTTCCTTGTCTAAGCCCTAGTACTCGCAATACTAGGGTATTTTTATGCCATATACATAATAAAGTAGCCTATATAAGATAATAGATATGTTATATTGTAGTATTGTCATATAAGGCAGCATAGTATTAGTGTATTAGTTAGGTAGTACAGTATTTGAACTAGGCAGAAGTAATTAAGTTAAGATTGCAACTATCTGGTATACCCTAGAGTAAAGGGGAAGTGTGCCATTTTGACTCATATTAGTGTGTCATTTTGATACAGTGTGTGATATACAGTATAGTAAAATAACAGGTGTTATATATAGTGTTCTGCCCGTTGTGCAAACAATATCCCTTTCTTATAGTGTGCCTTGTCCATATGTAGCGCCTATGCATCATCATGCCTATGGTGTGGTTTACTGCGCATAATGCACGTTCTGGGAACTAGAAGCCATTATACACTATAGGTAATGTTATAGATTATATAACATACTATTCAATAACATACCCATAATGATACCTATAGCGTATGTAAACAAGGAAGCAGAGACTTTGTGGCTTGATGCTGACTTATGCACATATTAACAGGCATTATATATGGTGTAGTACACTTTAAGACTACAGTACCCATAGCGCCAAAATTGACCCCCCCCGTATGGGTCTCTTTTTGGTATATACTGTTAAGCAATTCTTGATGCAATTTTTTACTCCTTATAGGCAATTACCCTATTGACGTTATGTTCTCTTTCTGATAACTTATTTTTCATAAGGAGCTATAAATGGCAGAAATACAAATTTCAGGTTACACAGTATTAGTCGATGACGAAGATCTTGGGCGTATACAGGCGTTAGCATGGCATGTGGGCAGTTTAGGATCAGGCAGAGATCCCTATTTTGAACACTGCATATGGGAGCAACCTGTTATTCGATTAAATAGGTTTATTATGGGCTGTACTTATAAGGATGGTAAAGTAGTAGACCATATTAACGGGGATACGTTAGATAACAGGAAACAGAATCTCAGGGTATGCACAAATGCAGAGAATTGTAGGAATGGGAGAACTAGAAAGAACAATAGTGGGTATAAGGGAGTAGTGTATGAGAAACGGGTGAACTTATACAGAGCCAGAATAACCAAAGACTATAAAACCTATAGTGTGGGATATTTCCATACAGCAGAAGAAGCCTATGAAGCTCGTTGCAAGGCTCTGGAGGAGTTTCATGGCAAATTTGCAAGACCTTAATTTTATAAAATTTCCAAAAATACCCTCTTATAGGCCAATTTGCTGCTTGACATACCTGCATCACCTATGCTATAATATATTCATTAATTAGGAGGCGAATTATGAAGAACCTTATTGGTGTTATGTTTGTAGTGATAATCCTTACTGGTTGTCAGCAGATGGTGAATGAAGCATATGATACAAACTACAGTGATAGGTACTGTGGATTTAATCTGTATTATGGGGATTTCTCATCAATACAAAATGAGAAAGACATTCCTTTGTGGATCAATTCCCATATCAGATATCTAGCATCTGATAATATACAGTCTCTTTATGAGTGTGTTGTATCAGGGCATGGGGATTGTGAAGAAAAAGCTCTGATGTATCTTAACATTATGTACATTGTATTTCATAAAAAGGGAGAGCTTTGTCTGGTTGATACATCAGCTAGAACTATAGAATTCGGTGGGGAAGATATTAATCATGCTGTTGTCAGATACAATGGCGTGATTATAGAACCAGCTACAGGGAGATCTGTATATTATACGGTTTGTTACAGTTATGCTTTCAATCATATATTTAGATAAGGAGATGTTTCATGACTTCAGAAGAATATGACGAATACGTTCTTTTTGTAAGAGGCTGCGCCGATGAAGAACTTTACCTTGAATCAGAAGATCAGTTTGTGCAGATCGGAGATGAAGATGGCGGTATACAATATGCTGTTTGTGTTGAGGAATTAAATAGGAGAACTAGAAACCATGGAAAATGAGTGGCTGAATGATGCTGTGCAGGGTTCCACAGGGAATATACCTTCTTATGAGGAATTTGAAATAACTCTATTTGATATATTTCAGAAATATAGAGATAATGGTTATCCTAATATGGTTATAGTATCTCTAATTTGTGATGGAACCAAATTGCCTATGACTATTCCAGCTATGTTTGATAAGTGGAATAGTCAACAATGATAGACCCCCCATAATAGATTACACCACCTGTTTGTGTCTGTTGCTTGTAGGTGGGTGGTACATTTTAACCCATTGGAAGGATATGTTCCCAAAATAATAGGAGATATAGTGAAAAAATGTATAGTATTTTTGTTTTGTTGCCTAAGTGCTTTATATGCAGAGTGTCCTAAAGACTGGGTAGAATCTGAGTATATTTATAATATTCTTACAATAGAGGGAAACGAAGCAGGGCTTCCTGTTGGGCTATCTCACTGTGTTGCCTATACTGAATCCCGTTTCAACCCTAAAGCTATGTCCAGAGTAGTCAATGGATATAGATCATGCGGGATAATGCAGATCTATCGTAGGTATATTATATCAGCCGCAGATAGATTTCATGATGGGTATTATAAAACTTTTAATTGGCAAGATCCAGAAGACAATGCTCAGGTGGGTTGTAGATATTTAGCATATCTCATTAAGGAATTTGATGGATCTGTATATCTTGGCGTACTTAGCTATACTTGGGGGGAGACAAATCTCCGTAATATGAAAAAATGGTCTGAAGTTCCTCCTAATTGTATTCAGTATGCCAATCAGATTATTAAGCTTTTAGATGAATATGATGAAGCTTGGCGTTGACAAAGACACTTAAATAAGTTATAATAGTAAGTATGGATGTACAGGAGGTAGGACATGAAACAGGTAATGAATAAGTTTGAGATTTGGAAGGAATCTGTGTTGATTTTCTTTGATAATGCTTATGCTTTTGGTAAGTCACCAGAGGATATTTTGGCAGAAGTCAAAGATATTGTTTCAGAGACGGAACTGGGTGATATGGGATGTACATTAGAACAGCTTATAGCTGAATGGAAGGCTGATAAGGGGCTTATATGAGAGTTCTAATTACTAACGAAAAACTTGGTTTTGCTAAAGGCGCTATTATTGAGGATGCAGAGGAATACTCCGATTGCTTCGGTGGCTATGTTGGACATTGTAATGGCGTTCGTGTAGTAGTATCATCTGAGGATGGGGCTATCATAGTGGAGGATGATGATGATGATGCAGAAAGCTGTGCAGTGCTTGTGTGATGTTTGGAAGGCAATCTTTTGGGTTTTCTACTGCAGCAAGGATAAGTCTTTAGGAATGTGCTCAAATGGGGCTCAGGAAGACATAAAACAGGACAAAAATAAAAGAGATAGAGTATGAAGAAAGCATTTTTGGTATTTTCTGCATTGGCTGTGGTGGCAGTATTCACGGGATGTGGTAGTAACGCAAATCTTGTACCGCAGTGTTCTAAGGCAGTTGTCTCTGCAGATGCTGTAACCGGGGGAAATTGTATATAATGGGTATAGTTTCAGCATACAGCGGATTACCGTGAAGGGTGTCAACTATCTGGTGAATTCAAAAGGCGGAATAGTTAAAGAGTAATGTCTGTACATGTGCTGATTCTCGCCCTCTTTAATCAGGAGGGCTTTTTGTTTTTATGACCCCCATTGACAAAATAGTAGTTTCTGTTAGGCTATTTCCATTATAGGAGATACCTAATGTCAAGAAGCAGCCCATATACGTGGGCAATAGTAGAAGATATTATAAATAATCCAGTCAAACTTGGTTGGCTATGTGGCAAAACCCTTTTAACTGACATTCACAGTGATTGGATAAAATACATGCACCTTGCAAAGGAAGACACCCTCCTGCAAGCATCTCGTGGCTCATATAAAACTACAGCAGTTATAGAAATCGGGATTATATACCGTCTTATGCGCGATAGAAATGCTACTATGGCTATTGTACGAAAAGGGTATACTGCAGCAGCGGAAGTAATAAAAGCAGTTTCTGAAATGATGGAGATTCCCGCAGTTAAGGAACTTCTTACATTTGTGTGGTTCGCAGATAGAAACGGTAGAATTCCTGATAAAGCAGAATGGCACTTTACTACTAGGAAAGAGGGTAAGTTTAATCTATCAGTACGAACAGACCATACTCCAGAATCAACTCTTGAAGCATTGGGACTGGATTCACGAATAACTGGAAAGCACTTTTCCTCATGTATTATGCTGGACGATATTACTGATATTCATGATCGTATATATAAATCAGAGCGGGAATTTACTAAGCTCATTGTATCAGAGATACGGGCTAACATTGCTTCTCCGGGGTGTGTTTGTTTATTTACAGGAACAAGTTGGGCTATAAACGACGGACTAGAAGAGCTGAAGGAGCAGGGTATCAGGCATCAAGTTTTCCCGTGGCAGTCTTTACCATTTATGTCTACAGAGAAAATAGAACAAGCCCGTAAGGCTAACGGCCCATTACTTTTTGCCTGTAACTATGAACTACGTTTTGACTCAGATGCCGATAGGATATTTGTACTTAATGATGAGCAGATTAAACCTTGGGATTTTGCTCATGCCAAGAATATTAAAGCGCATATTGATGCTGCTTACTCTTCCCCCGGCGATAAGGATAGAGACTATTGTGCCCTTACGATTATGTGTGAATTGCCTAATAATAAGATGGGCTGCATAGGCTGGGCTGAACAGACACATGCAAAAGACTGGATTCCTTTTATATTCGAGAAGATGAGTAAATATAAAGCCAAGGTACTTTATGCGGAGGATAATGGTGATAAGGGGTTTCTACTGGACTTAATTGCAGGAGACCCTAGAGCACAATCTTTAGGTATATTTACTGAGCAGTATAATGAAAAACAGAATAAGCAGACTAAAATTGCCACTATAGGATATGCGGGATTTAAGAATACCGTCTTTGCTGAGGAGGGGGATCCTATGTATCTTGAGATGTTATTGGCGTGGAACGAGAAAGATAAAGATTGTGCAGATGATGTTGCTGATTCATATGCTTCTCTTTTGCGGGAAGGAGGTTATGTTTCTCTAACTAATTCCATGAATTTGTATGATAGTAGTATGTGGGCAGAGCAATATAAGGGGTTTAGGTTTTAACTATGAGGGGTGTTGACAAAATCATACAGTAGTGTATCCTTTTGTATACAATGCCAGAAACAGAAGTCAAGCGGGGTCGTGGACGGCCTCCTAAAGCTAAAATAGATCCCGTTGTAGAAAGTACTCCTCATGCTGATACTGCTCTTTATGATAGCCAAGCATGGTCTAACATGGCTACAGGTCTTGGTCAGAGGCAGGACAAGACTGCATGGACACATTATGGCAATGCAACCATTCTTAATGATGACGAACTCACTCAGCTTTGCCTTGGTGACGGACTTGCCTCCCGCATAGTCAATGCTGTCCCTCAGGATGCTACTCGGGAAGGTATTTGGATAGAAGATGAAGATACTAGGAAGAAGGTAGATAGGGAATTTGAGCGTCTTGGAGTAGAGGAAGCCCTTTTTACGGCGCTTTCATTTCAGAGGCAGTATCGTGGCTCTCTGATTATTATTGGAGCTATGGATGGTAGAACTGTAGATCAGCCACTTAACGAGGGTGCTGTGCGCACAGTGGAATTCCTTAAGCCTATTGACGCCACCTGTGTAGACCTTCAGGACTCTGACTGGGATATGGATCCCATGTCTCCTACCTTTGGCAAAATTATTAGATATTCTGTTCAATATTACATTAAAGACACTTATGTATGTTATAAGATACATTATACGAGGGTGCTTGAATTTAAGAATGATCCAGCGCCTACTTGTAATTATGCAGGACTTCTCCAGACTAATAAATATTGGGGACTGTCTAGCCTTCAGGCTATTTACACATCTCTATCTGCTTTGGGTTCCATTACTCAGAGTACAGTTAACATTATTTTGGATTTTGTTTCTGGTACTTATAAATTCAAAAACTTGGCATCCCTCCTTGCTGCAGGTGGGGAAACGTCTCTTGCAAAACGGCTTCAGGCTATACAACTCTCCACCTCAGTTCTCAATGCGCGTGTTATAGATAGTGAAGAGTCCTTTTCTAAGGAATATGCCACTGTTACAGGTATAGATGCCCTTATTGACCGGTATATGCTTATGTTGGCAGGTTCTACAGGCATTCCAGTAACGAGACTCTTTGGACGATCTCCTGCTGGATTGAATGCAACTGGGGAAGCTGATTATAACAATTACATAGACATTGTGCAATCGTTCCAGAAGAACCGTCTTAAACCCCAAATTCGTAGACTTCTCACTATCCTCTGTCTTGCCAACAAAATGGACACGGATGTAGATTTTGAGTTTAATTCCCTGTATCAGATGTCTGAAACGGAAAAGGCTACTTTGGCAAAGACTGAAGCAGACACGATGTCTACCTTGATTACAGCGAATTTGGCTCTTTGTGAAGCTGGTGTAAGAAGCTATGAGGGCTATAGTGAAGAACTTGGTTATGGGGATGAGTACACAGAATTAGAACCCGCTACTTCTACTACAAAGCCACCTGCTAGTGATTCTACTGTTCCTGTGGAAGATGCATGACCGCTTTCGAGAATAATTTTAAGACATTACTAAAACTCTATCGTTCTGGTATGACCAAAGCGCAGCGTAACAGAACTAGGCATAGACGGCCTAAAGCTCCTACGTATCCTTTGGCTATAGAACGGGAATATGCCCAGTATATTTCTAACACAGTTAAAAGAACTTCAGATAGTGCTACTGAATTGCTAAGATCATTTTTAATGAAATACACTCCAGCTCATACAGATTCTGTTGATTCAGAACTTGATGACATTATAAGTAAGTTAGAGGAAGAGTTAACAGTGCTTTATGGTACTAATGTACTTTCTTCTGGTACTTTGTTCAAAACTCTTGAGTCTATAGCTGAACAAATCTTAGGTAAGAATTCCACATTTATGCAAGCAGAGGTTAAAGTAATTGCTGGGCAGGAAATGCAATTAGACTATTCTTGGTGGGCTGATACAAAGTCCCTATGGGAACGGGAAAATTATAAGCTTATTACTAGTCTTAATGAAGAATATATAAAAAAACTTAATAGTACAGTTATTAGTGGTGTCCAGAATGGAACTTCTTTTGATGAATTAGTAGACCAAATAAAATCTATCAATGATAATATGTCTGATGCTCGTGCAAAACTTATTGCAAGAGATCAGACTGGAAAGTTACAAGGACTTATATCTAAGGCGCAGCAGACCTCTATAGGAATGACTACATATTACTGGATGGACATAGGAGACCGTAAAACGAGGGGCAATCCGAGAGGTCTCTATCCTAAAGCACCAGATCATTATGCAATAGGCGGGATGCTGTGTAGTTGGGAAAATCCTAATGTATACTCAGATGATTTGGGGGTTACTTGGAAGCAACGTCCTGCATCATGGGTGCATTTAGCTCCCGGTATGGCAGTACAATGTCGTTGCACTGCAGCGGGTTCGTGGAACAGTTATTTGCAAGATATAGATAGGGGGTTAGCAGCATGATTTGTCCTCCGGAATTACTTAAGGCTATAAAAGAAGCAATAGAGCAGATTGATTATGGCTCTGTAGAGATAACTTTAAACTCTAAGGGAAACTGGTTCGAGATAATTACAAAAGAAAGGCATCGTCTGGGCAAGGATGATGCCGATCCTCTGTAATGAGGGGTGTTGACAAAAGGATACACTACTGTATGATTTAGTATACACTTTGGAGGAAACTATGGCTTGTGGAACTAAAACGAAACCAAAGAAAACAGGAACTGTTAAGAAATGAGAGTAACTAGATATGATACCGCCAAAGGTGATGCTCTTACTTTCCCCGCCAAGTTCAACGAAGACGGTTCTGTAGAAGCGCGTTCTATTATTACTTCTATTGGTGTGTTTCCCTACAAGCTTCCTAATGGAACTATCCGTCACGAGCTTCGCGATGTAGATGAGGTCTTCTCTAAAGTAAGTCTTGATTCGATGGCAAACATGCCTATTTATATTGGGCATAAATATGATGATAAAGGCAAACTGATTAAGGATGAGGCTAAACGAAAAGAGATGGCAGTTGGCTACACCTCCGAATCAGTAAATGGAAATAATGTATTTGCTTCTGCTGATCTTAAAGTCACTCGGGCTGATGGTGTAGAGGCAATTAAAAAAGGAATGCAATCTCTTTCTGTTGGATATGACTGCGAAGTAATTCCTGAGTCTGGTGTGTGGTGTGGAATTCATTATGATGCTATTCAGAAAAATATAGTTAACGATCACCTTGCCCTCTGTTATGTGGGCCGTCAGGGAGATCAGGCTGTGATTCATATGGATAGTGAAGATGCGATACTTGTTGATGATGCCGCAGTAGTGGCGGCTGAAGATAAAAACTCTAAGGAGAAGGAAATGGCTAATAAGAGAACCATTCAGCTTGATTCTGTTGACTATGAAGCAGATGAAGCTGTGATTGATGCTCTCAAGAAAGTAGAAGCCAGAGCCGACTCGCTTGATAAAGAGGTTAAAGCCGCTGGGGTGGATAAGTCCAAACTTGAGGCAGAACGAGACTCTTTCAAGGCGAAATTCGACGCTGCTGAAGCTGAACTTGAGAACATGAAGAAAGCTCATCTCGATGAATCTGCTATTAATGCTCGTGTGGCACAGCGGATTGTTCTGGTGGAGACTGCCAAGAAAGCGGGTGTAGAAGTTAAGGGTGACGAGGCTGACATTGATCTCAAGAAAGCTGTCATTACTAAGGTCTATGCTGATGTGAAGTTTGACGGTAAAGATGATGTTTACATCAATGCCGGTTATGATTTTGCTGTAGGTGATCTTAATAAGAAACTTGCTGCTGGAGCAGATGCCACCGTTCGCTCGACTGGTGCAACTGTTGTTAAGACGGATAGTGCAGATGACAAATCTGCTGATGCTGCGCGGAAACGTATGATTGATGAACGTCTCAAGCGCGGTAAGAAATAAGGGAGGTAGACATGGGTGCTTATGGTGCTCCTGATGCTGCGATTGCTGGGTTGATTGTTGGAATTCCCAATGCTGTGGAATCTGCAATTGCAAAAGAAAATATCGCTTATGGTTCTCCTGTTTTTGGCCCGGTAGGTGTTGAAAATAAGGCGTATGGCCCTCACACGGATGTTGCTACGATCACCCTTTCTGGTGTACTCGTTACGTCCAATGTTATTACTACCACGATTGCAGGTACTGCAGTTGCTTCTACGTTTGCCACGGATCATGCAACGACCATGACAGCCCATATTGCAGCGATTAATGCCAATGCAACTCTTGTTGCTGCTGGTTATAGTGCTGCTGCGGGTGGCTCCAATCTGATTGTTGTTATTACAGGCCCCGTTGGTACTTCTGTTGCTGTTACTTCTGTTGTTACCCTTGGTGCTGGTCAGGCAACTGCAACTTATACCTACACCACTAATGCTAAGTTCCTTGGTATTGCTGCGTTCGTTCAGAATGGTGGTAAGGATTGGGGTGCCGGTAACGCAGGATGGAAGACTGGCATGTCAGTCAACATTGTTGCTGACGGTACAGCGTGGGTTCCTGCAGAAAGTTCTGTTTCTGATAAGAAAGCCGCTTATGTAGTTATTAGTGGAACGGGAACGATTGGCAATTTTGGAACAGTTTCTACCAGCAATTACGACATTGGTAGTTTCTTCCGCTCGAACGTAAACAATGGCCTTGCGATCCTTGAAGTTCGCGGTCTCAAATAAGGAGGTAGGAAATGGCTGATGATCTGATGCACCTTGATTCTGGAGAGTCTATTTTCTTCACCCGTGATCTTGAAACGATTCGTGCCAAGACTTATGACATTAAGTATGACGATAATTTTAAGATGCTTGCCACGCTTCCCATCTCTATGGAAGGTGATCCCCTCGATATTGACATTACCCATCGTTCCTATGGTCGTGTAGGTATTGCTAAGATGGGCGGCGGGGACTACGCCACCGACTTCCCATCCGTCGATATCTTCGCTACCGAGACGACTGTTAAGGTCTATCCTGTACAGGCTTCATATCGGTATAACAAAGATGAAATTGCCCGTGCTGCTAAGATGAATCGTCCCCTTGATGCTCTTCGTGCTTCTGCTGCTCGTAAAGCTGTCGAAAAGAAGCTGAATGATGTTGCAATGAACGGTGACACTGTTACCGGTGTTGTGGGATTCTTTGGCCTTGCAGGAACCTCAACTTATACTGTTCCTGCTGGAGCTGCTTCTAGTACCATCTGGAGCACCAAGACTTCTGACGAGATCTTGAAAGATCTGTTTGGTATCAGCAATGCTATCATCCAGTCCACTAAAGGTATTGAGATCCCTGATACCCTCATGCTCCCGCTTTCTAGCTACCAGCTCATTGAGCAGAAGCGTCTTGCAGATGAGACCGAGAAGACAGTTCTTCAGTACTTCCTTGAGACCAGTAAGAACATCACGAACGTCCTTTGGTTCAACGAGCTTGAGACGATTATGCCCTCTGGATACACCTCCACTAAGGGTATGTTCTGTTTCAAGAACGATGCAGACCACGTAGTTTTTGACCTTCCGATGGATTTCTCTCAGGAAGAGGTTCTGCGCGATGGACTCGCTTATGTGATCCCTTGCAGAGCGAAGACTGCGGGCTGCACCTGCTTCTATCCCTTATCAATTTGCAAAGGGTTTGGGATTTAGACTAGGTTAAGGTATGAGGGGTATTGTGTTAATCCACAGTACCCTTTATACTTCCATTATTAAACTTTTTCAAGGAGAGACTTTAATAATGGGATGTGTGTATAGAGCAACTTGTAACACAACAGGGAAGTATTATATTGGGAAGACTATTGGGCCTTTGAAAGAAAGAGCGTACGCCCATAAAATAGCAAAAGATGATTGTGTATTTCATAGAGCTTTACGAAAATATGAGTGGGATGATTTTACATGGGATATATTGTATGAGGACAATGATGAGCAAGCTCTGTATTGTAAGGAGCGACTTTTCATAAAGATATACAATTCAATACTTCCATATGGGTATAATATGACCACAGGGGGAGATGGGAATTACAGCATAGAGTGTAGTGATGATTGGCGATTTAAAAATATGGAGAGGGCTTATAGATTAGCCAAACAGATATACTGTGTAGAGCTAAATAAAGTGTATCCTTCTATATATGAGGCTCATTATGAGACAGATGTAACAGCGGGCTGTATAACTTCACTCTGTAACAACCCATTTCGAAAGGCACATAAGTATCATTTTTGTTATGCTTATACAGACACTATAGAGGAGTTGCGTAATAGATATATCTGCAACAAATTGCAATATGGTAACTACAAGGATGACTCTCCAATTGCTAAAGAACGTAGGGCCAAAGCTGCTAGTGGTCAAAAATGGCCTCCTCATATGTATTTAATTATGGCAGATCGTATGTCTGGTGAACGTAATCCGTTTTATGGGAAGCATTTATCGGAAGAACAGAAAGCGCGAGTGGGTACTTATGCAAGTGCTCATTTTAAGGGTGCAGGAAATCCATCAGCTAAAGATGTGATGAATTTAGATACTGGAGAACATTTCTCTACAATGAAAGGTGCTGCAGAATTCTATCATCTGCCACCTAAAGCAGAGAGCAATATATGCTCATGCTGCACTGGTAAGCTAAAGACTGCCTATGGATATAGGTGGGCTTATTATAAAGAAGGTAAAGACCTTCAAAAATCATAAAGGAGATACCTATGATTATTACGTCGAAAGATACCGGATGTATTCTGGTTCCGTGTGCTACGATCCCCAATACCTATGTAACTATTGTTCCGGGTACTAGTGAAATTGATGATATTCAGTGGGCTGACGCCCGTGCAACTGCCCAGCATTTTTTGGATGATGAGACTCTCCATGAGGAATTCTACAAGGTGAACTATGAAGACATCCTTGTTAAGAAAGGGGAAGACTCTGAAGGTGCAGATGACGAACTTGCTTATCCTCAGGAGCTTGTCCTTGAGTCTGATGATAAGAAAGAAAAGAATAAGCGACTTGTTCCTGCTAAACTGGCTAATATTGACCGTAAGGGTGGAAAAGTTGGAGCTGGTGGCAAGGTAATTGCTCTTGTTAAGAACACCTTCCATCCTGATACGTTGCGTAACTGGTATGATACTGAAGAGCGGCAGGATGTACGCCTTGAGATTTTCAAACAGAAAGAAGGTGTCGAAAAGGGCACCATCAAAGGATAAATAAATGACCGCCGAGGAAATACTGCAATATGAGTGCCCTGCTCTCTATGCACTTACTGCTACCATGAATTATTATGTAGCCTCTGCTAGGCTTGAACTCAGTGCTAGCGTCCTCGGTGTTTTTTATGACAAGGCTGTAGCTTATCTTGCTGCTCATCGCTACAGCCTTAATACAGTCCAGAATTCAGCCGTAGGAGCTGGGGCTGGTAGAATCACTTCTAAGACCGAAGGAAGGCTCTCTGTATCATTTGGTGGTATAGATAGTGCTACTGATGATTATGGACTTACAAATTATGGTTTACAGCTTAAAGGCATCATAGATAAATGCGGACTAGTGGCTTCGTCTTCATCCACTTTTGCTGTTAATTGCCTTATGGACAATTGATATGGCATTATTCCCTGAATGCAGAGAAACACATAGAGTATATAGGCAAGTTGAAGCTAGTGGCTTTTCAGATGCCACTCTTACTTATGTAGGAACAGTACAAGGCAGACTTGAGCCCATAGGTGCAAGTGAAGCCTTTTTGAATGAGCAAAATAACCAGAATATATCCCATTACGACTTCTTGGATGTTTCCTATGACGGAGTTGTAATGGCGCAAGATTATATATTGGATCCTAGAAACAAGCAATATCATGTTGTTGGTGAACCAGAGGTGTGGCGGAATCTTATACCTCAGTTAGTCCTGAAGTTAGAGATACCTCAGACGGAGATAGACGTAAGTGACCTCTAATTATGTCAAATGGAAATGTTCGGGGGAGATTACTAAATCAGCTTTCGCCGATGCTCTTCCTATAGGCATACAGGCTCTTATGAATGATGTCGGGGCTAAAGCAGTAGCAAATATGAAGGCTATAACCAGCAAGCATGATGCCTCTGGTGAATTAACAGATTCTATTATGTGGGTTACTGCTGCTGGTGGAACCCATCCTAGTGGGTGGGCAGGTGAAACTAAAGAAGTAGATGCTCCTACAGATATTTACACAGTACGAGCTGGATCTGCAGCAGAACATGCTATTTATAGGGAAACAGAATCGAGTATTCACTTGACTGATGATGGTAGTGATTTGTTTATTGAGCGTATGAAGAGTTGGTACTGGATTAGATTTAAGAAAAATCCAGATGATCCAGATAACAAGAATAGCTTCTATAAACTCTTGAGTAAGATACGGAATACTAAGACAGCAGGTGTGCCTTTTGTTAAACCCACTAAAGATATGATAGTGCCCTATGCAAATAGCAGATTCAAGACCATTATGAATATGGCGTTAAGGACTAAAAAATGATAGAAGCAGATATAATTGGAATCCTACAAGGCAACTCAACCCTCACTACAGCTCTTGGGGGTATCAATAAGATATTCTATATTCAGGCAGGAACTACTGCAACTATGCCTTGGTTGCTTGTGGAAGTGGCCTCTGGAACTCCTCAGAAGATGGGGGCTAGTAGGCAGCAGGTTACAGCTACAGCCCGACTCACACTTGCCATTGCACATACCAGTGCTGTCAAGGGTAGGCAGATAATGGAATACGCTAAGGACGCTTTACAGGGATTGCGCGGAGACGCTACAGAGAGCAAGGACTTGGAAGTCCGGTGTAGCGATGTGACTAGCTATGCAGGGGTTGGTTCTACAGATATATTTAACCTTACCTGCACCTGTAAGTTTATGGAAGACTGGGTTACACAACACGTTTAGTTCATGTACCGGGAGTACCGGGAGTACAAGGAATATTCAGAACCCGCTGTAATAGGTGGGTTTTTGCTTTGTTATGAGGGGTGTTGACAAAATCATACAGTAGTGTATCCTTTTGTATACAATGCCA